>JGI24703J35330_11748190_pt1 | contig 11767 bp, 11 predicted proteins | sample TergutNt197P1_FD_35330 | JGI IMG/M metagenome (IMG submission 35330) | reverse complement strand
TGTAGTCTCGCCATTTTCATTGTCCTTTTTTATGGACAGTTTACACCTTTTTTTGATTATGTTCTATAATTTATTGGTCGGTGTATTTACAAAGGGCCTAGCAAAAAACAAAAGCCCGACAAAAAGGCTCAATTTTCGTTGATAGCCTCTCTAACTTTCTCGCATACTCGACAGGCTGAATGGCAGTCGCTTATATCGGTAGTTATGCCCAACGATTCAGCATAAAGTAAAAGCTGGGATACTCCGCCATCAAGAACTGCTTTTATCGCAGGGCTTTTATGAGGGTCATAATTGTCAATAATATCCAAAATATTAGTATTGTGTATGTTTCCAATTTTTTCACACGCAATAACATCACCATTTGGATTTATGCTGATGCAGTCTATGCTATCGGGGCGAGATGAGTATGGCTCAGAACCACACGGCGCAGATAAATCAACTTTGTCCATAGGTAAATAAAATTCTGAAAGGTATTTCTGCGCGTTTCCAAAAAGTGAAATGTTGTTCCCATCTGAAACAGCGATTCCTTTATCAGTAAATATTTTCAAAAGTCGTTTTGTTTCTACATTGTAAGCATTTTCGTGTTCTTCATTCACTACCCATGCAGGGTGGATTTCTAACTGTGGAATTTCATGTTTCAGAAGTGCTTCCGCAAATTTCAGGACAAAGTCTATCGGAACAAACTCTTGGTGAAATGCGTCAACGGACAACATTATACAGTTCGCACCCGAAGCGCAAATATTTTTCGCCACATCGTCAATTTCGCTTTCGTCTTTTGAGAAAAATCCGTTTGTGATAATTGAACGACCATCTATACCGACATCACGAGCGGCGGCATGAATTTTGCATACTGTATCGGCAAACAATAGCGGTTCTCCGCCAAAAGTCATTAAAGATGTAATTTCAAATCTTTCCGCAAGTTGCTTAACAACGGAAACCGCTAAATCGGCATCGATACCCCTCCCCTTGTCGGGAAGTACGCCCCATGAACAATGCTTGCACTTCCCACTACAAGCGTTGGTAATAACAAATTCAATTCGATTAAGGTTGATGTAATTGCTCACCGGGCTTTTTGTATTGACTCCCCGAATAGCAGGGCGTTTCATTTCGCTTCTGGGCAATCCATTGTGTTCAGTCGGTTTCTCTATGGTAAATCCGTATTTCATGTATAGCGTCCGTGCCGCTACCCCTTGCGGATAGTCGGTTGGGAACGTGCGTACAACTATGTCTTTGGTTGTATCAAGTTGCCACAGAGCAGTTTGCAGCAATTTGCCACCAACCCCTTTTTCACGATATTTTTCCGACACGGCAAACCACGTTATAGCGTTGTCTTTCCGTGAAAAGCAAATAAACCCTAAATTGTTACCACTCATGGAATCCACGGCAGTCAACATTTCGTGTCTGCTGATAGACCCCAGCCCGCTTGACTTGGATTTCAATTCTGCTCCCATATCGGCAGGGTGCTGAAAAATTTGAGACACTTCGGTTGCTAATTCATACCACGCAGGGAGGTCTGTTTTGGTTGCCCATCTTATTAACATTTCAAAATCTCTCCCTATGTGGTTGAAGTTCGCTCAAACACCACCAAAAATTACTAAAATTAGAGCGGTAATCAAGTGCAGTTGGCGGCTTGATGCTCCAGTTGTGAACCTTTCAACCGATTTCAACATTTTACCTCTCGCTTCATTATACACGAAAACACGTGCAAGTAAATTTGCTTTGTATTAACCCCCGTCAAAGTTTTGCGTGGAAAGAAAATATTGACACCTCACCCACCAGAAGGTATACATAGAGCGTATTTAATTGGTGTCGCAATAAGCGAGGAGAACTTCATGAAAGTGGCAAAAGCTATACCTTATATATTAATTTTAGCGTTGTCGCTTATTTTTTTATATGTAGGCAATCGCATAGCAGTAAGCAACATAGTCACCGATGAAGAAGTTTCCCGGTTTTACGAAGCCATTGTGCGAGAGCTGGTTGATATAGAAGAACATAGCTCAGCATTTGAAGAGTGGCAGGTATATATCTTTCGCGCAGAAATTGTCAGAGGCGAACGCAGGGGAGAAATTTCCGTCTTTATCCAAAATACGCGAGGGCATTTTTTTGAGCGGTTTTTGAGGGTAGCTCGTGAAGGCGACAGGGTAATGTTGTCACAAAACGCCCAAGGTAGTTTTAATTTTATTGATTATGTACGCATTTATCGCATCATGGTCTACGGCGGCGCGTTTATTATTTTGCTGATTGTTTTCGGCAAAATGAAGGGTCTTAGCACAGTTCTATCCCTTGGCCTTACATTCACAGCTATTTTCGGGGTATTTTTACCATCGATAATGGCAGGTATGAATATCTATATCTCGGCAATAGTTGTATGTATTTTCTCCATTGTAACAACTCTTTTCATAATAAACGGCGTGAATAAAAAATCAATCGCGGCAGTTGCCGGATGCCTTGGCGGCGTGCTGATTGCCGGGATTCTTACATTTATCATGAGCGCGGTAACAATGCTAACGGGCATGACGCAATCCGACTCAATAAATCTCCTATATCTTTTTGAAGAACCGCTGGACCTAAATGCAATTATTTTTGCCGGAATAATCATAGGCGCGACCGGAGCGATTATGGATATGGCAATTTCCATTTCTTCTTCCCTCTGGGAAATAAGAACGAAAGCACCCGATTCATCCTTTAGCGAAATTTTCAAATCGGGCATAAGCATTGGAAAAGATATCTTGGGTTCCAGTATAAATACTCTGGTGCTTGCCTATATCGGCAGCTCCCTAACCGTTATTTTGATACTAATGGGATGGGGCGTTTCCCTCTTTAGACTCCTTAACAGAGAACTCATAATCGTAGAACTGCTCCAAGCAATAACCGGCAGCTTCGGCATCATCTTTGCAATGCCGCTAACCGCCCTAATTTGCGCAGCCCTATTCTCACGAAAAGACAACAAAGGCCGCGCATAGCGCGACCTTTGCCAATGATAAAGTTTTTGTCGAACTTTTTTCAAAAAGTTCGTGGGGTGTGGGGCGAAGCCCCACGACCTTAAACATAAAATTACTTACATTTCTTAAGAAGCTGCTCCCACTTCTTGTCAACATGAGTCTGGAATTCTTCAAGCATCCACTCTGCGCCCTTAGCAAACATGTGACGGAAACGACCTTGCTCTTTGAGGTAATCTACAACGGGAAGCTTATTTTTTGGTTCGTAGGTAAGTTTCCACTCGCCTTCGATTACTTCATACATAGGCCATACGCAGGTGTCAACAGCAAGCTTGCAGATTCTCATGAGGTCTTCGGGAGCATAACGCCAGCCGCGAGGACATGGTGCAAGAATGTTGAGGAAAGCGGGACCTTTTGTGTAGTGAGCTTTGTAGGCTTTTTCGTGGAAATCTTTGAAGTTAGCGGTGAAGGTAGTTTGAGCAACGTAAGGAACGCCGTGGCCTACTACGATATCGGTGAGGTCTTTTTTGTGTTGCATTTTTCCGGGTACTTTTTCGCCAACGGGAGCTGTTGATACTTCGGCGAATTTTGGTGTGGCAGAAGAGCGTTGGAGTCCGGTGTTCATATAAGCTTCGTTGTCGTAGCATACATAAACCATATCGTGGCCGCGCTCTAACGCGCCGGAAAGGCTTTGAAGCCCGATGTCATAAGTTCCGCCGTCGCCGCCGAAAGCTATGAATTTGTAATTATCTTTAATTTCGCCTTTTCTTTTCTTTGCTTGGTAGTTGGCTTCTACGCCGGAGATTGTGGCGGCAACGTTTTCAAACGCGCAGTGGATGAAGCCTTCTTGCCAAGCGGTAAACGGATAAAGCACGCTGGAAACTTCCAAGCAGCTTGTAGCAACGCCGGAAACGGATTTGTCTTCATCGTTGAGAGCGCGAAGAACTCCGCGAACAGCAACGCCTGCGCCACAACCGGCACAAAGACGGTGTCCGCCAACAAAGCGTTCGGCTTTACAGCATTCTTGTTTCAAATTATAAGCCATAACTATACCCCTCTCACGCCGACATGACGGTAAACATTGCCGGTTTTTCCTGTTTTAATAACTTCGGATAAAGCTTCATAAACGGTGAAGAAGTTATCGACGGGAACGTCGCGTCCTCCGAGGCCGTAAATGTAGTTAATCATATGGGGGCGGTTTGCAAGTTCGTAGCAAGCGTTACGAACGTCTGCGAAAACCGGGCCGCCGAATGCGTTAAAGCTATCAGCCTTGTCCATAACGGCAACAGCTTTACATTTTGAAAGAGCTTTTGCGATTTCTTCTGCGGGAAGCGGACGATAAACGCGGATTTTAACAACGCCGACTTTTTCGCCTTTTTCTCTGAGACGGTCGCAAACAACTTTTGCAGTACCCGCGCTGGAGTTAAGAACAACGATAGCGCGTTCTGCGTCTTCCATTTTGTATTCTTCGAGAAGACCGTATTTGCGGCCTGTTAAATCACCGAATTCTTTGAATACATCGAGGATGACTTTTTTGGAATCTTGCATAGCGCGAGCGCGTTGGTATTGATGCTCAAAATAGAACTGAACAGTATCATAAGGACCTGCCGAAAGAGGCTTTCCATCGATAAGATGGCGTTCGGGTTTATAAGTTCCGATGAATTTTTTAACAACAGCATCTTCGAGAAGTTCGATATTTTCGATTGCGTGTGATGTAATGAAGCCGTCTTGGCAAACCATAGCGGGAAGCTGAACGTCTTTATGCTCTGCAATGCGCAGTGCAATAAAGTTGTTATCATAAGCTTCTTGGTTATTTTCGGAATACAATTGAATCCAGCCGCTGTCGCGTGCGCCCATGGAATCGGAATGGTCGTTGTTAATATTAATCGGGCCGGAAAGAGCGCGGTTAATTACGTTAAGGGTCATAGGCAAGCGATGACCGGAAGCTACATAAAGAAGCTCCCACATAAGAGCAAGACCGCAAGCAGAGGTAACTGTACCTGTTCTGCCGCCTGCCGCTGCCGCACCGATACATGCAGACATAGCACTATGTTCGGACTCTACCGCAACAAACTCGGTATCAACCTGACCGTCTGCTACGTATTGAGAAAAGTAATGCACAACCTCCGTAGAAGGTGTGATTGGATAAGCCGCTACAACGTCGGGGTTAATCTGCCTTAAAGCAGTTGCCGCCGCCTCGTTGCCGGAAAGTCTTTCGCGTATAGCTTTTGCTGTGGCCATTATTTATCCTCCTCTTCCCATGTTATGGCTTTAAGCGGGCATACTTTAAAGCACACTCCGCAACCTTTACAGTGTTTGAAGTCGAAGTCTAAGCGTTTTCCGTCTTTAACCGGAATCGCGCTATCAGCGCATACCGGGAAGCAAAGCATACAGTGATTGCATTTGTCTTCGATAAACTTTGGAATATAAATACGCCAGTCACCGGTGTTAACCTCAAGGGATGTACCGCCTTCGGTAATGTTTCCGCCCGGGCTTACTTCTTTCCAAGTGAGGTTTGTATTTGCATCTTTCATATAAATCATGCGCTTTTTACCTCCTTCATCCCGCGTTGAATTGTTTTCATGTTACTGTCGATAACATGGGGTTTTGAGGCGAATTTGCTTTTAAGAGATGCTTCAATATCTTGTAAAAACTTGTCTTCGGGAATAACTCCGCTGACTTTTACAACAGCACCAAGCATTGTTGTGTTGGAAAGGCTTCTGTTTTTGAGTTCTTCCTCTGCAATAGAGCTTGCGTCAATGGTGTAAACTTTCCCTTCGTAGCCTTCTAACAAAGGTTTAATTTCCTCCGGGGATTTTTTGGTGTTTACAATTATTGCGCCATCCTTTTTGAGGCCGCTTGTTACGGATACTGCCGTAAGAAGCGTTGCATCTACTACTGCCACATAATCAGGCTCGTAGATGTTAGAGTGAAGCGAGCTCCGCTCATCACTTATGCGGTTGTACGCAGTAATTGGGGCTCCCATACGTTCAGGGCCGTATTCCGGAAAACCTTGTACATATTTTCCGTAATCAAATGCTGCGTCTGCCAGAAGCAACGATGCTGTTTTAGCACCTTGCCCGCCACGCCCATGCCAGCGAATTTCTACCATGCTTGACATACTAGACCACCTTTCCTACCTTATTTTATTTATGTTACTTTCTTAAACTGTAAGGGATTTATTTTGCATATTTTTTTGCATTTCCCCCTCAAAGCTCAGACTTGTCTATTATATATTGATTTTTGAAATAATGCAAACAAGAATTGTGGAAAAATAAAAAAAAGTGTTTTGGTACAAAGCTTTCAAGCCCGCTGTTTCCGTGCGCCCTTCAGAACAACTACAGCCATAATTGCGAATAGAAATATGTTCAATATGAAAGGGAACTGCCTATCCATATCAGACAAAAGCCCCGCTAAAAACGCGAGAGGTGCGGAAATAGCCATAATCACCATATTAAACAAGCTGCGAATCCGCGCCCGCTCTTCGGGGTCGATAGCCTTGGCTGCAATTGAATCAATCCTCGGTAAAAGCAGTGCAGTAGCGCACGCCTCAATGAACACATAAACGCCAAGCCAAGCCCAATTGCTTACAGGCGCAGTAAGAAGCCACGCCATAGAAGCTACATATAAAACAAGCCCAAACAGCATCACCTTTTTAGGATTAAATTTGTTAAGCAAATCTTGTATAACCAACAAAAAGGCAAGCATAACCCCTGCGCGTAATATTGGAAACCCTGCAAGGAAAGCATCGGGCATAAGCAGATTCTGCGTGGCATAAAGGGCAAAAAATGTGCCGGTTATCAAAATAACTACGCTCAAAAGTGCCTGCAAAGCCAAAGCCTGAACCATGCTACCCGACCTTATAATTTGTACAAAAATATTTTTATACCCTGCAAGCAATTGCGTAATGGGAACGCCCTTCGTAGCCGCCATTCTTTCTTTTCCGCGCTCTGTTTCTGTAGACAAAAAATACAAAATAACAAATTTTACAGTCATAGATAAAAATGTCAAAATATAAATAATCCGAACAACAGGCACAACCCCATGGATATAAACAAAATAGCCGGCAATCGGCGCGAAGAACACCGCCAAAAGACCGCTTATATAAATCCAATTAAAAATAGGCGAAACATGCTTTTCCTCAGTATCGTCAACCCACAGACATTCCCAAGAAACCATAGTAATTTGCAACGAGCCGTTAATAACAGCCGCCACCAAGAACCACCAGAAATTCTGAGAAAAAGCCCATATCAAAGCAGGTATGCTCCAAGCAATACAGTCGGCAACAAAGGTCGTAAGCCGCCGCCCAAATTTGTCCGTAATAACCCCGGCAAGCAAAGCCGTTCCCATTTGAACGATACGGCTTACAGCCAAAATTATTCCTATTTCTATATCCAGCACCCCAAGATGATACATATACAAAGTTACAAAAGGCGCGAAAAGATTAAACGGAACACCCCATAAAGGCTCTGTAAATAAACAAATTCTGGCGTTTCCTTTTAAAGAAAGCAGAAATTTAAACATAGAACTGCACCCCTATCCATGATGGAACAAAATTATAAGCTTAAATCATGCATTGTCAAATCGTGGAGGGGTGATTTTGAAAACATCTAAAGATTACAATGCCCATCCTAAAGATAGTATGCTCCATACAAATATATTTAATGTTATTTTATACATAGTTTTAAGGAAACATGGAACTAATAAAAAGTGGCTACGCCACTTTTTCGCCGCACGAAGTGCGGTGCGCCGCCAACGGCGGCGGAGCGAAAGTGGGCTTTGCCCATTTTCGTGAGGGGGATTGGGGGCGTAGCCCCCATTGGCGACGGAAACTGCGAGAGCAGTTTCCTAGCAAATAAAAAAGTGGCTACGCCACTTTTTCGCCGCACGAAGTGCGGTGCGCCGCCAACGGCGGCGGAGCGAAAGTGGGCTTTGCTCACTTTCGTGAGGGGGATTGGGGGCGTAGCCCCCATTTATAAAAAAGAGGAGGAATATTAATGAAAGCATTAAGAATTACCGCTGTTTTAGCATCTTTATGCACAGTTTTGTTTTTTGCATCTTCCTGCGGCTCAACCGAAGCAGAAGATGGGCTTCCGGTTTTAGGCGCAGGCATCTATTCATCCGGGGACGCTTTTAACGCATTCATTGCACAGAGCATCAGGGATTTTGCGGATGGTATTCTCGAAGTAACAATTGAAGACGGCAGAAACGACCAATCTTTACAAATGAACCAAGTGGAAGCAATGCTTGCAAGAGGAGCGCAAGTTATAGCACTCTCGCCCGTAGAAACAACAGCCGCAATCGGCATCATCGACAGAGCAAGAAACGCGGGCAACATCCCGGTAATTTTCTTTAACAACGAACCCGACGAAGCAACAATGAACTCATATGACTATGTATGGTTTGTAGGTTCGACAGAAGAAGGCGGCTTTGGTGCGCAAATCCAAGGCGAAATGGTAGCAGAATATTGGCTTGCCAACCCGGAACTGGACAAGAACGGCGACGGAGTCCTTCAAATAGTATATTTGATGGGAGACCCCGGTCACTCTGCTGCACGCCCGAGAGCAGACGCAGTTAAAGAAGCCATAGAAAATGCCGGTATCGAAATTGAGGTACTTGCAATGGACACGGGTATGTGGCAAACGGCAAATGCTAAAGACGTAATGGACGCATGGATATCCAGATTCGGAGATGAAATCGAATTTATTATTGCGGCAAACGATGCAATGGCTTTAGGTGCTTTGCAATCAATCCAAATTGCCGGGTTTAATTCCGGCGAAGAAGGCTCTCCATATATCCCAATTATCGGCATCGACGCAGTTCCCGCAATACTTACAAGGATAGAAAGCGGCGAAGTTATGGGTTCTGTTCTGCAAGATGCCAGAGCGCAGGGTGAATTAATTGTCCAAATGGCATATAATATTGTCCAAGATAGAAATCCTCTCCAAGGTTTAGCCTTTGAAATGGATGAAAGAAAAGCCATTCGTATTCCGTACATGCCAATAACCGTAGATAATCTGTACGAAGCGGACGAAGCATTCAGAAGATAAAAATATAAGTATACAAAAGATAAATTTAATCACATAAACAAACGCATAGGAAGCTTCTTTTCTATGCGTTTTTGTGATTTATTGCCCCCGATTAAAGGAGGACGGTTCTATGCTTAAAGTTTTAATTGTAGATGACGAGTTAAAAGTATGTAATTTAATATACCATCTCCTTGATTGGTCGACTTTGGGGCTTGAAGTTATAGGGCGCGCACAAGATGGCGGCACTGCATATAATTTCGTCCTCCAAAACAAGCCTGACATTATTATTACAGATATAAGAATACCCGAAATCGACGGTATTAAATTAATTGAAAAAGTAAAAGAGGTATACCCGGAAACTTATTTTATAATTATCAGCGGCTACAACCATTTTGAATATGCACAAAAAGCCATAAAATTCGGCGTTGAAGATTATATTTTAAAACCCGTTAAGAAAAAAGATTTAACCGAGGCGTTGACCAGACTTATTTCAAAGCATAGCGACAAAACAACGCTAATAAACGAAAAAACATCCATGCTAAACCGAATCAGCACCGCTGACGAATGGAGAAAGCGCAATTTTTTGGACGAGCTTCTCCATAAAAAGATACAAGACATGTCTATTGATACAATAAACAGAACATATCACTGCGGTTTTATTGATGGATTTTATCAGGTTGCAGTTATAAAACCAACGCTCCCTTTTCATGAGGAATACTGGCAGTCCTATGAACTTTTAATGCAAAAAACTTTAGATATTGTTAACAGAGACTTAAACGGAAGTTGCACCGCTCTTCTTACCACGCTTCACCCTGAAGGGGTAGTGTGCCTCGCAAACGGTACAGAGGAACAGATAAATGAACTTAAAAGACGGTTAAAAAAAATAAAAATTACTATAACTTATATGCGCGATGCCTTTACCGATGTTAATGTAACGATAGGAATGGGATGCTCCGTTACCGATACAAACAATATACCCGATAGTATCGATTCAGCAAAAGCGGCAGCCTTAGAGCGGTTTGTGACGGGTCTTGGTAATATAATAGAAGTTGACCGTGTTAATGTGGTCATCATTAATGATTTTGTGGATTCATCATTTCGCAATAAAATTATGTCATGCATTGAAATTCTAAACGGAGAAGAAATAAAAAAACATATTAGTGATGTTTACCGAAGGGTTCTGGAGCATCCGGATACATGCGGCAAACTGATTTTTGATTTGTATTCAGAAATAACCGATATTTTTGTATTTGGACTAAAAAGTAACAGTATTCCCCACGAGCATCTTAATTTTACTGATACAAGTATTAGAAGTTTCCATGCCTGCGGCACGTCAAAGGAAGCATTTAAGTATCTTGGAGAAAAAATAAACGCAATTTTACTGCAAATAAGCGAAGAAAATAAACAAAAAGGAAGAAAGCCCATACGCTATGCAAAGCAGTATATTCAAGATAATTTTAATTCCCCTATCACCCTTGAAGAGGTAAGCAAGGTAGTGGGTTTTAATCCAACGTACTTCTCTTCTGTATTTAAAAAGGAAACAGGCAAAAGTTTTACGGAATACCTAACCGACCTTCGAATATATAATGCAAAACTGCTCTTAACAAATACAGATGATAATTTGTTTGATATCACCGAAAATGTTGGATACCGCGATTTAAAATATTTTTCAAAGCTGTTTAAGAAAAACACGGGACTCAGCCCTTCAGATTTTAGAAAACTGTATCAGTGATGGAAAAAAATAAATCATTAGTAAGACGCTGTTTTATATTTTTCATTATATTCTGCTGTATAAATACTGCGGGTTATATCTCGCTGTTTTTATACAATAAATATGCCGCCGTAGCGGTAATCATAATTGCGAATCTGTCGCTTTCGTTTTTGGCGTATAAATTTTTAGTAAAGCCGTATTTATACTTAAAAAACATCTTTTCTTTGTTTCTCGAAGAGCAAATTTATCAAGAATTATTCGAGCAAGAGTATAATATATCCTCCGAACTGTCAGATGTATTGAAAAAACTGGACACCATGCTTGATAAGCAAAAGGCTATAGAAATGTCTAAACGTCAGGCAGAATATCTTGCTTTGCAAAATCAAATTAATCCGCATTTTTTATACAATACATTAGAAGCGATTCGCGGAGACGCTCTTTCGGAAGGCATGGTAAAAATAGCAGGAACTACAGAAGCACTTGCGACATTTTTCCGCTATGCAATAAGCGAGGTGGAAAATCTGGTGACACTTGAAGATGAGCTTAACTATGTAGAAAATTATTTTATTATCCAGCAATATCGATTTGGGGATAAACTAAAAATGAAGATAAATATACAAGGTAATGCGGAAACCATTTACAAAATCCAAGTTCCAAAGCTTACCTTGCAACCCATAATCGAAAACGCGATATACCATGGGCTTGAAATGAAAAAAGACGGCGGAACAGTATCGATTAATATAGAAACTACAAAAAAACTATTGCTTCTCAGCATTACAGACGACGGCATGGGAATGCCGGAAGAACTGTTAGAGCGTGTAAATCAAAATTTGAACAAGGTCGTCCTTGGCTATATTAATTACGACAAAAAAAACAGCTCTATCGCGCTTAGAAATGTTTCCAGCCGTATTAAACTTTTATTCGGCGAAGAGTACGGACTTCATTTATTCAGCACTTTAGGCTACGGCACAGATGTTCGTATTACCCTACCCTTAGGAACTGTCCAAAAATAACTTGACGTTTACGCTTGTCTTTTTGCACAACTGCTGCGTCACCAAAAACCTTACGCACCTCCGGGTGCGCGCGGT
>JGI24703J35330_11748191_pt1 | contig 11773 bp, 9 predicted proteins | sample TergutNt197P1_FD_35330 | JGI IMG/M metagenome (IMG submission 35330) | reverse complement strand
TGGCAGTAACGCCACGGTATGCTTTTATTGCTTCGCCCATCACTGCACCTCCGTTTCGGGATAATTCCTCTAATTCTTCTTCGGTTTCGGAGTTAAATAACGCAAGCCATAAATCTTTTTCGCTGTTGCGGTTGATTGTTTCGACCTCTGGCATTTTGGGGAGTTCAAAGAAATGCAGACCACATTTATCCGTTAGTGATATATGTCGCTTGACTTCCAAAACTTGAAATTCTGAGTGTACTTCTTCACAATCCCACAACTCAAAATCTATTATGCTGATAATTATTGTGCGCGGAAGTTCTGCATAATTTTCGCCCGCAGGGAGTGAAGCTGAATACACCTTTGCAAAGTGGAATAATGCGCGCTCGGGAAAATTCCCCTCGTCCTCTACTTGGATTTCAAGATTTACCCTCTTGTCATCCACAACCATATTTATATCTAATCTGCAAAACTTCTTGCCTATTTCCTCCGGCGGCATTTCCGTATTAGTGATGTAAAATTGGCTAATGCTTTCAAGGGGGATTTCAAGCAACACCGCAATCAGCCGCTTCAGCAGATGTTGATGTTCCCTAAAAAGCATCTTAAAAAGCACATCGCTCTTAAAAGTGTATTCTAATTTTGTGCCTCTGCTCTTTCGCTTTACAGATTTTTTTGACGGCATTTAATATCCTCCCCTTGCACTGCAATTGTAAACCATCACCCCTCCGACTTCAAGACCATTTTCAATCTTGCGTATTCGATTGGTGAGCATGAGATGTTTTTCTTATATAGGCATATCTTGCATCGGGTGTTCGGCATTATGAAATTCGCGTGAAATTTCAATAAATAGTTCTTTTGTAAGGCAATCAATTTTTCGTTCGTAGTGGAGAAATTTATTTATTGTTTCAATCACGATATTTTTTAGAAGCAAGTTGATTACATCGGGTCTGCCGTTTAGATGCTTTCGATTTATGCTCATCCTCTAGATTTTAGATTTCGTTCTATGCCTGTTAGGCATTATTACAATCAATATACCAATAAAATCTTTCCAAAAACCGAAAGGCCGCCCTGTAGACGACCTCCGTAGATGTTTTGGTCATAACCGCTCAAACCCGCATAATTTCTTGCTTTACGCCCTAAATAATCCTTAAAAAATATCATCCAGTACCCACACATATAGATGTCGTCGGCCAAAACGCAATGCGTCTACGATGTTATACATAAACAAATCAATCTTATGTCCGCGTATGGCACCACCGACATCCGCCGCTATTGCAAAACCGTAGCCCTCTACGTACAATCGTGTCCCCAGCGGGATAACATCGCGGTCTACAGCTACGATTCCATGCTCTACCCTGCGCCCACTCGCCGTTATACCAAACCACGGGTCTCCGGGGTGCTTTCCTGTGCAACAATAGTATGCGGTGTATGCTGTAGCTTCCATTCTGAGGCGGCGATAGTAGTGAAAATCCGGTGCCGTCACGTCAGTGCGGGAGCCAAGCCAGCCCGTCCCTATATCCAAAATAGCGTCTATAGGCTCTGCCAACACCTCTGTACTAAGTACGGTACGGCTGTCCTCCAAGCCACCGATATACACTATCGAAGTAGTGATTTCCTTTTCGCCCTCTTCGCCGATTACACGAAAACGCTGTCGCCCTTGGCTGACGGAGCCCGTGTGATTTTCGATTATTTCATAAGGCAGCATAACCGTTTCGACCTCAGTACGCATAAACCATGTCTCAAAGCTCAAAATATCCCCGCCGGCCACCGGCGCGCTCTCGTCACCATGAAAAATCAAGGCTGTATCCGTCTCCTGTTGCAACTGCCTCATCACGTCCCCTACCCTGATTACAGGCCGCGCCGTCCGATTGACCAACGCGCTTCCATCCAGTTGTACATAAAACGAAATCTCTCTATCTATGGTTATAACCATTCCGTCCCAAAGCAATGCGTCCATGGAGTGACTAATCCTATCCGTCCTGCTATGCGGAATCCCTGCCTCATGCAAAAAACCTGCAACATTGTCTGCACCAATCAAAAACTCTTGGGTCACACCGGCATCTATGAGCATAACAGCAGTAAGCTCGTTTTCTGCCGCAATAAATCTTATCATCCCAAGGGGGAAAGCAATCACAGCGACCAACGCCAAAACCACAACGAAAATCGCTCTAATCTTCTTCATTATATAGTACCTCCGCGTCATACGATTTTTCTTAATCATTTCGCAGGGAATTGTAACAGCTTGTTAATATAATAGCAATAATTTTCGTGCGCAATTTCCAACATTTTCCAACAAATGCATCTCGGACACTTCCCCTTATACCACCCTCACATCATACTCTCGTAGCCAGTAGTCAATCTGTAAAAAGTACGCAATCGTCTGTGGTGTTGTCATCAATTGTCCATACCATGGTGTTGGATTTGTACTTTTTAGCAATTTTAGCAATGCGTCTTTGCGTACTATCTGCAAGAGTGGTGAGCCGGAGTCCTGTATTATGTCACAGAGTTTTTTTGAGACAGCGGTGAGATAGGCGGGGTTGTGGGTTTTAGGATAGGGGCTTTTTTTGCGCCACAGCACTTCGTCGGGGAGCAGACCACGCATGGCTTCGCGCAACAGACCTTTTTCACGAGAATTGTAGTCTTTCATTTCCCATGGGACGGTGTAGAGATACTCCACTATACGATGGTCACAAAACGGCACACGCACCTCAAGCCCGTTGTACATGCTCATTCTGTCGGTTCTGTCCAGCAGGGTTTGCATAAACCAGTGCAGGTTTAGGTTAAACATTTCTTTCATACGATGCTCGTGGGGAGTTTGGTTTGGAAGAATATGCGCGGATGCCAGTGTTTTCTTGTAGCGTTTTTGCACATAGCTTTTTTGTTCCTTTTTCAAAAACCCCGTCCTTGGGTTTGTTGCCCATGGAAAGCCATCGCGCATTAGGATTTCGCGGTCGCGATACCATGGGTATCCGCCAAATATTTCGTCCGCGCCTTCGCCCGATAACGCTACGGTTACATGGTTTTTTACCTCTTTGCAAAACAACAGCAGCGATGCATCTATATCAGCCATGCCCGGCAAAGCGCGTGCGTCTACGGCGGCTTCCAGTGCATCGACCAAGTCGTCGGTGTTGATTTCTATACGGTGATGCTCTATACCGAGATGTTTTGTCATCGCATCAATATAACTATCGTCGCTATCAGGCTGAAAATGGCTTTTTTCGAAAAAACGCTCATTGTCTTTGTAATAAACAGAAAAAGTCTGCAAAGGACGTTCCTTTGCTGCTATGGCTGAGATTATGCTTGAATCCAGCCCACCCGACAAAAACGCACCCACAGGCACATCGGATACCAACTGCCGTCGTACAGAGTCCGTAATCAGAAAACGCACATTCTCAACGGCTTGCTCAAAGCTATCTGTAAACACTTTATCAAGCGGTTTCCAATATTGCTTTATCTCCAAACTGCCATTGCTAAAAAACCCGCAAAATGCCGGCGGCAGTTCACACACACCACGAAAGACTCCAAAACCCGGGGTGCGGCCGGGACCCAACAAAATGATTTCTGCGATGGAGTTTGAATCAATCTCGGCACGGATTTTTTTGCTTGTGAGCAGGGTTTTTATTTCTGATGCAAATATAAACTCTTCCCCCTGATGTACATAAAAAAACGGTTTTACACCTATTCTGTCACGAGCTATAAAAAGCCTGTGGCTGTGGTTTTCCCATACCGCAAACGCAAATATACCGTTTAGCCGATGCACACAGTTTTCCTTCCACTGCATATATGAATGGAGCAAAACCTCCGTGTCAGAGTGACTCGTAAATATATGACCGAGGGATTTAAGCTCATCCCTAAGCTCAATTGTGTTATATAGCTCACCGTTATATACGATGGTGTACTCCTTATCACCTTTTGCAAATGTCATAGGTTGCGTTCCGTTTTCCAAGTCCACCACATTTAACCGCGTATGGATGAGTGTCGCATTTGCATCTGTATAAATCCCCGACTTGTCCGAGCCTCTGTATTGTGACGACCTCTGCATATTCCCCCATACCGTTTCCCCTGCGATTCCACACATTTTGTTTCTCCTCTCAAAATAAACACATAGTATTTTATGCACGAGGTGGATTTTCCGTCACCTCTTTTGGACGACTTGCATAACATAAAATGAATATGTGATGTCGGAGGCTAATATGCACGGGATTATAATAAAGGATGATAGGCGTTACGATTATTGTGAGGAGTATTTAAAAAACAAAGGATTTACATTTGGTGGAGAAGAGTCCATTGACTTTGCCATTTTTCCTTTTATGTCAGACGTGGACGAAGAAAAATATGATGATGACTTTTTTGCAGGTCTAAAAAAAGACGTGATTATATTTTCCGGAATCAAAAATGCATATCTTTCTGCACAATGCGAAAAAAACATGCTGGAGTATCATGCAGTAATCACCATGCCATGCGTAGCAACAAAAAACGCAATCCCCACAAGCGAAGGCGTGATTGCGTATCTCATATCAAACAGGAAACAAACCATAGCAAACAGCCGCATCCTCGTGGTCGGCTACGGCATCTGCGGCAAAGACCTATGTACAAGGCTAAAGGCTCTCGGTGCAAATGTATCAGCTCTGGTGCGCAACAGGGAAAAAGAAGCCGCGGCGTATGCAAACAATATCACACCGCTATTTATCGACAATATTTTTGAGGGAGAAGCCTTTGACGTAATCATAAACACCGTACCGTCATTAGTTTTTTCTAACGAAATGCTTGATAAAACAAATAATGCGTTATTGATTGACATAGCTTCAAAGCCATATGGTTTTGACATGGAATACGCAAAAAAGTTAAACAAGGATTCTGCATTGCTACAGGGGATTCCCGGCAAACATGCGGTGCAAACAGCAGGAGAAATTTTTGGCAACTACATTAAAACCAAATCTTTACAAGACAAGAAACGGGGGAGTTAATATGGACTTAAAAGGTAAAAAAATAGGTTTTGGTATCACCGCGTCATTCTGTACAATTCTGGACATCCTAAAACCTATGGAAGAGCTAAAAAAACAAGGCGCGGACATATATCCCATTGTGTCAGATAATGTTTATCAAAAAAGCTCCCGCTTCCATGACAGGGATGACTTTTTGCAAAAGGTGAAGGAAATCACAGGCCGCGACGTAATCAGCACAATCACCGAAGCCGAAACACTCGGCCCGGATAACCCCATGGACATCATGGTCATCGCTCCCGCCACGGGCAGCACAATGGCAAAACTCGCAAACGGCATATCTGACAACGCACTTCTGCTGGCTACAAAAGCCACCATCCGCAACGGAAAACCCATCCTCATTGCCCTGTTCACAAACGACGCACTGGGTATGAACTATGTAAATATCGCAAAACTATATAACACAAAAAATTTCTACTTTGTCCCCTACGGACAGGATAATCCAATAAAAAAACCAACAAGCATGACAGCCGACCTCTCAAAATTGCAAGACGCACTCGCCGCCGCACTCGATGGAAAACAAATACAACCTGCCATAGTATGACATGCGAAACAAATGATGCTTTTTATGGTAGTATAGAGTATGCGGGAGTGTCCGGGGCGCGTTGGACACTCCCCATGAATCGAGGGATTATTTTGTATTTAATAAATTAATTCGCGACACAGCCTACGCCTCTTACATACATACTTGCGCCATACAAGACTTCGGGACTGCCTACAGCGATGGCCGTCATACCTGCGGCAAGCGCGGCATCTATACCTGCCTGTGCATCCTCAAAAACGGCACATTGCTCCGATGCAATATCTAATCTCTGCGCCGAGAGTTCAAATACCTCGGGATTGGGTTTAGCTTTTTGCGTAGAGTTGCCGTCTATTATTATATCAAAAAGGTCTGTTATCCCGAGTCTCTCCAGTATTTCCGGGGCGTTTTTGCTTGCAGAGCCTATGGCTGTTTTTATACCGACGGCTCTTAGCTTTTGCAAAAATTTACTAGCACCGGGCAATATATCGTCGCTTGTTAGAGTGCTGATATATTCGACATAACGTTTGTTTTTTGCAACAGCCATTTTTTCTTTTTCTTCCTGAGAAAAAGCGTCCGTCAACCCACCCACTTCCAATAAAATTTCTAGCGAGCGGGTACGCGATACACCCTTCAGCCTTTCATTATGCTCATGCGTAAAATCAAAACCGAGTGTGTCGGCCAGCTCCTTCCACGCGAGATAGTGGTATTTTGCAGTATCAACAATCACGCCGTCTAAGTCAAATATTATTAATTTGAAATCATAAATGTTCATTTTATTTTTGTCTCCACTCCATCAATAAAAACAGTCACACTGCCACCGCTAAGCAGTTCGACCTTGCTTTCCTTGCCGACACTTACCTTGAGCAGACTGCCGTGATAACGCACTCGGAAGGAGTACTCCTCCCATTGTTTCGGCAAGCTAAAACGGAAATGCAGACCGTTTTTGCGTAGCCTTAGCCCCGCAAATCCACATGCTACAGCAAGCCAAGAGCCGCCGAGGTTTGCAACATGCAGTCCGTCCTTTGTATTGCCATGCGTGTTATCCAAATCGCCGCGGACGGTTTCAGAAAAATAGCTATATGCTTTTTCATAAAAACCTAACCGCGAAGCCATTATGCCAAAAACGCAAACAGAAAGTGACGAGTCATGGGTCGTTATTTTGTCATAGTACAAATAGCTTTTGCGTAACACATCCTCACTAACACCATCTTCGAAAAGGAAATGCGAAAGCACCGTATCGGCCTGTTTGCATACCTGAAAACGATATAAATACAGTGGGTGATAATGGAGAAGCAATGGGAATTTTTCCTTTGGCGTATCATCCAAATTCCAAACAGGTTTTGTCAAAAAACTGCTATCCTGCGCATGGATGCCCAGCTTTTCGTCATATGGCAAAAACATCGCATTACCTACGCGAGCAAATTCTAAAAGTTCTGACTCATCAAAATTAATTTTATCGGATGCGAAACTATGCAGGCCCGCTTTTTTTAGACGCGCATATACCTCGACTGCACCGAGCAAGTTATGCTGTGCGGTTCGATTTGTATAGTAGTTATCACTCACACAGCAGGTATACTCATCCGGACCGGTTACGCTATGGATGTGATATTTTCTGTCACTGCCAAGGTTTGCAGTATCGAGCCAAAGCCGCGCCGTCTCCAGCAAAACCTCCAAGCCGTATTGCATAAAATCTAAGTCATCTGTAGCATAATAATATTGTATAAATGCGTGGGCGACATCGCCGGTCAAGTGATACTGAGCCGACCCGGCAGGAAAAAACGAAGAACACTCACTACCGGAAATAGTGCGCCATGGATATAATGCTCCCTTTTTATGCCCCATGACTATCGCATGATTTCTTGCACCGTCCAGGGTGTTAAGACGAAAGCGCAAAAGCTGTTTGGCAGTCTCGGGCTGTGTGAATAAGAAAAACGGAAAAATATAAATCTCCGTATCCCAAAAATAATGACCCTCATATCCCTCACCCGACACACCCTTAGAGGCTACATTTGAAATCCCGTCGCGTCCCGCGCTTTGCAAAAGCTGGTATAGGTTAAATTCCATGCCGTCGTTGAGTTCGTCACATCCGCCGATATCTACCCTTGCGCACATCCAAAAATCCGCCAAAAAATCGGCTTGCCCTTGCAAAAGATTTTCCGCGCCGAGGTTAAAGCATTCATTTAACTTTTCCAGGGCATGTTGTGTTGGGTTATTTCTTCTGCGGGTGTCACTTAGGATGGTGTAGACTTCTGTTGTTAAGCTTTGGTTTGGCAAAATTTTTGATTTAATCCGCGTTTCGCAACCATTTTTTGTTGCAAAATGTGCAATATCACCGCCTGCTACAAACTGCCTGCATATAGATAGCCCCAGTTTTGACACAGCGGTTTTGCACTCCACGATAGAAACATCGCCCACAATTTTATTTGTATCCATAAAAATGTGCTTGATTTTTTCGGAAGCTACACGGGGGTCGTTTTCGTCTGTAAAATTTGAGACATCGCAGTTTATATTACAGGCAAGCTCGATTTCGCCGCTAAAATCCACACTTTTTACGCTGTAGACAATCAAAAAAAGTTCGGGATGCACAAAGCTTGCCATGCGGGTTATTTTGATTTCGAACGTACCTTTTTCATTTTTCCACAGTATATCTCTGTATGTTACACCCTTTTGTGTATCAAGCTTACGCTTATGCCCCAAAACCTCTCCCGAAAAAAGCGAAAACTCTTCGCCGTCCATAAAGAGCCTGATTGTCTGGACATCGGGCAGATTGACAAGTCTCTGCGCCTCATCGGGGAAGCCATATAGTTTTTCGGGATAATTTAATGGCACTGTGTCATAAAACCCGTTTATATAGCATCCACGGATACTCTCGCCTTTATGGCCTTCTTCAAAACAACCACGCACACCAATATACCCATTTGCAACATGATAAAGTGTTTCTTCTAATAGTCTGTCATTCATGTCACTCTTTCACCGCCCCACTCACGATTCCTGAAATAATTTGCTTTTGGAACAATAAAACGATAAGCAATGTCGGAATAATGACAACAACTGCCGCAGCGGTTATTTCTCCCCACAAAATAGCAAACTGTGTGCGCAGTGAGTTTATTGCCACAGGCACAGTATGAAAACGTATATTTACGTTAAGTGTAGACGCAAGCAGAAATTCGTTCCATGCGGCGATAAAAGTCATAATCGCGGTGGTAAAAACACCCGGAGCGGCAAGCGGAAAAATAATCTGCCAGAGAGTGCGCCATACAGAGCATCCGTCAATCTGAGCCGCCTCTTCTACCGAAAGCGGAATCCGCTTAAAATGTGTCACCATAATCCAAACAGCAATGGGCAAGGTGATGGTCGCATAAGGAAGCACAACCCAATAACTGTTTAGCATGTCAAAATTATGAAACATATTAAAAACAGGCCCGACAATAATCATCTGCGGGAACATAGAGACACTCAAAATAAAGCCCATGAGCAGATTTTTACCCTTAAAACTAAAGCGAGAGATGATATATGCGGACATGGAGGCGATAATCACCACATATAGCATAGTAATAGAAGAAACGACCATACTGTTGCCTATCGCACGGAGCATGTTTTTTTCAAACATAACCGTGGTGTAGTTGCTCAAAGTTGGATTTTCTGCAATAACCCTAAACGCATTTGCGCCAAATATTTCACTGCTTGGTTTTACAGAGGTTACTACCATCCAAAAAAATGGGAAAATGCTAATCGCCAAAAAACCTAAAATGACCACAGTAACAGCCGCAAAAACTAGCTTTTTCATGTCAGTCACCCCTATTCATTTTTAAATATTTCTGCGCCAAGGACTTTTACAAAGAAAAACGCGATGATAGCAACACATACAAACATTGCAATAACAACCGTAGAGCCGTAGCCAAAGTCGTTCATACCAATCATGAGCCTATGCGCATAAATCGAAAGCGTTTCCGTCGCGCCGCCCGGGCCGCCACCTGTCAATACAGCAATCAGGTCATATACACGGAAGGCATCCAACATACGGAATAAGAGTGCGACAAGGATTGAGGACTTCATAAGCGGTAATGTTATCTTAGTAAATGTCTTTATACGCCCCGAGCCATCTATCGCCGCACTTTCGTATAGACCGCTGTCTATTATTTGCAAGCCGGATAGTAGTAGCAGAGCCATGTATGGTGTAGTTTTCCAGACATCCGCCAATATGGCCGAAGCCATCGCGCCGCTTGCCGTAAGCAACATAGTCTGCGGTGACTCAATCAGCCCCACTTGCGAAAAAATATGTGCAACAATCCCACTGCTTCCGTCATAGAGATAGCTCCACATGAGCGCGGCAACAGCAGTAGGTATCGCCCACGGAATAAGCGCGACGGTACGCACAATCCCTATGCCGCGTATTGCTCTGTTCATAATGAGTGCAAGTGCCATACCAAGCACAAGCTCAAAGAAAACAGAAATAAATGTAAACGTGAGCGTAATCCTAAGCGCAGACAAAAACCGCGAATCCTGAATCAAGCTCCTGTAATTTTCTAAACCGATAAAGTTTGGCTCAATAAAACGGCGACGCATACTTTCGATAAGTGTAAATGTATCATCTTTTCGGAAAAACTCCGTATCAGAGTATCTGACATAAAAAGCCGTAAGCCGAACATCCAGAGAGTCTATAAACTCGTTGATTTCTGCGATTTCGGAATTAGTGATTCTCCTTACATCTTCGCCATAAAATCTTACAATAAAATCATCTACATATTGTTGTATGGCAGCGACCTCTGCCGCGCCCTCGTCTGTAGGCACTTCAAAAGCCACATCACCCAAAAAAAACGTTAGAAAAAAACCATCCTCATGAAACCCGCCGGAATTAAAGGATTCACTCAAAAACAGACTTGCGCGTGTCGGGTCGGTAGGACGATAATCAAACGCAGTATAAACAAATGAACTAAGTATGGGGAAAACAGAAAATACAGCTAATATCAATAACAACGGAAGGATGAATAAAAATTGTTTAAAGGTAATTCTTTTTATCATCGGAACACCTCCAAAAGAAGGGGGAGGCTGTCTCGCATGATACAGCCTCCCCTGTAAACACTATTCGGCCAAAGCCGCTTCGATTTCGGATACTGCTGTGTCCAAGTCTACGCTACCTGCCAAGAAACCATGTGTTGCGCGTTGGATTTGGTCAGAAACACGAGCGTATTCTGCGGAAACAGGACGTGCGATTGTTGTGAGCAGAGCATTTTGGAAACCTTCTTTTGTCAAAAGCTCGTTGCCCGCTATTACTGCCGGGTCATTAAGTGTATCGTTAAAGCCCGGGAGATAGCCGCCCACTGTGCTAAAGATTTGTTGACCCTCATGTGTCGCCATAAATTCCATAAGAGCCCACGCGCCGTCTTTGTTTTCGCTGTTGGCGTTCATGGCAAGAAGCCAGCCGCCTACTGTTCCGCCACCGGGTAGTGGTGCTACTGATACTTGGGACTGGTCAATCGTACCTTCGGAGGCAACCATGCCCCACTGATAAGGCCAGTTACGTGCAAACACAACTTGACCGTGGATAAAGGCGTTGTGGGTCTCGCCTTCTGTAAAGTTAAGGATGTTTGCGGGTGTGATGTCCGAGTCTGTAAAACGACGCATCATTTCCAGACCGCCACGGATGTCCGTCCAGTTTGAAGTAAATTCGTTAATATTACAGGTTAGACCTTCGTATAGCGCGCTTTGGTATACCATACCGTAGGTTGTACCGCCTTCGCCCATATATGTGTTGGCCATTTCGTAGAGTTCCTCAAAGGTAAAATTGCCTGATACCAGCCTTGCATAGTTTTCTGCGGAAACAATGTCACTGCGGAAATACAGGAAACCGAGGTCGGGGAAAAACGGAAGTACAAACTGACGCGCACTATATCTTCCCGAAGCCATAGAGCCTGCATTAAACTGAGGTACACGCAGACCGCTGTTTTGCATAAAAACGTCGAGTGGCTCAATAAAGCCGGCAGAAGCAAATTCCCCGGCCCATACCACGTCGAGTGAAACAACATCGTACTCGGCACTACCCGCACGCAAAGATGTAAGTAGTTGCTCACGCATCACGGCAGAGTCGTTTGTCATCTCCACCCAGTACACATAATAGTTGTCCTGCGAGTCATTAAATGCATCCAAAAGTGCGCGTGTTGCGGGGGTGCTGTCACCTTGTACCGCAAGCCTGATGATTGTGCGCTCGCCACCTGTCGGCGGTGCCGGGTCAGTAGTAGCAGGTGCGGGTGTGGCAGGTGCAGGGGTA
>JGI24703J35330_11748192_pt1 | contig 11774 bp, 14 predicted proteins | sample TergutNt197P1_FD_35330 | JGI IMG/M metagenome (IMG submission 35330) | reverse complement strand
TATCCACATAGATCTCAGAGTTTAAACTCATCTCAAAGTTATCAAGTCCCAGATTTACATACTGTCCCATCAGTTTTCCCTCCTAGCATAAATTCTACTAAACTTATTATAACATAAAAATTGGAGTTAGGGAAGTATTTATATTTAAGGTTAGTAATATTTTATACAGCCTGAAAATTTTCCTACCTTATCCATAAAAAATCGGCAATAAAATCAGTACCAATACTGCAGTAATCAAAATGAGGGGAAGGCCAACTTTCATAAAATCAATAAATTTATACCCGCCTGGTTTGATGATCATTACATTAGCTGGTGTAGATATAGGTGTTGCGTAAGTACAAGATGTTCCGAAAATTGTAGCCATCACCATCAATCGTGGATCAGCATTCATTCCTAAAGCGATGGAAACACTGATTGGAATCAAAAGCGCTGCTGTTGCCGTATTGGACATAAAATTAGTTAAAAGCACTGTGATTAAAAACATAATCATTGCTAAGACAATAGGTGATGCGTTTTGCCCGAATAAGTTAATAACAGTATTAGCAATCAATTCACCTGCCCCTGTTGATTCCAAGGCTGCCGCAAGTGATAGTGTTCCTCCAAAGAGAAAGATCGTTTGCAAGTCAATGGCGCGGTAAGCTTGAGTGTCGTTAATAATGCGAAATAGCACCATTGAAATCGCACCGATAACACCGATGACATGCAGTGGAATCCCTAGTTGACTTTCAAAAATCATACCTACAACAGTTAAAATTAAAATCACAATCGCACCGATTTTTCTCCAAGCTGGTACATCATCATCACGTTGGCTTAAATCTAGTGTTAATCTATCCTTGTTATCAGGTAACCATTTATAAGCAACAAAAGCAAAGTAAAGAACCCCAGCAATAAAGATGGGTATCCCAATTTTAGCAAATTCAAAAAAGCCAAAGCTTAAGCCTACATCAGCAAGGGCATTTTGCCCAATCATATTGGCAGGTGTGGAAATAAGCGTGAACATACCGCCCATGGTCGATGCAAATGCAACTGGCATCAATAGCTTTGAACGCGCGATCCCTGATTTTGACGAAACGCCAATTGCAACAGGAATTAAAACGGCTGCTGTGCCTGTATTTGAAAGCAGGCTCGACAATACACCAGTAATAAGCATAATCGCCACAATTAAGGCGCGTTCACCACCTGCAAACCTCGTAACAATCCCACCAATATCACCGGCTACCCCTGTCTCAAACAATGCTCCACCAATGACGAATAGTGCAACAAATAAAATAACAGTTGGATTAACAAAGCCACTAAATGCCGCCGGTGCATCCAATATACCTGTCAAAATAAAACCAACAGAAATGATAATTGATGTCAAGCCTAAAGGGATTTTTTCCGTTGCAAACATCACCACAGCAAAAGCAAGAAACAGCAAAGTAATTGTAATTGGATCCATTTATTAATACCTCCTAACAACTAACCATTAACTTTTCTAGTATACTTAGGCAATAACAACGGTGATTGTTCCAAAGAGCAAGCGCCCACTTTCTCTAATTCCTTTGCATAGCCCTCAATATGTGTTAAAGATAGTGTTCCAACCTTTACTTGTTGCGCCTTCTTCGCCGCTGCTAAACCTGCACTACGGCCAAAAACAATAATGTCTAGAAGTGAGTTCCCCATTAAACGGTTTCGCCCATGAATGCCACCAACAGCCTCTCCAGCAACAAACAAATTATCCATCACAGGTGTGCAACAAGCTTCACCAATCTCTAAACCACCATTTTGATAATGAAGGGTCGGATAAACCAAAATTGGGTGTTTTCTCATATCAATCCCATAGTTCAAATACATCCGCAACATCGCTGGAATTCGCGCCTCGATTGTTCCTGCTCCACCAAGTATTTCAATCATCGGTGTATCTAACCATACGCCACTACCTAAAGGTGTCTCTACCCCCTTGCCACGATCACCACATTCACGAATAATCGCCGCCGCTGCTACATCTCGCGTTTCCAATGGATGCATAAAAGCATCACCACACGCATTAACAAGCATCGCCCCAACAGAACGCACTTTTTCTGTTACTAAAGCACCAAAAAGCTGTGCTGGATAAGCAACCCCTGTTGGGTGGTATTGAATCGTATCTTGGTATAGCAAACCAGCGCCTGCACGATACCCCATAATTAAACCATCAGCTGTTGCACCATAGTGATTCGATGTTGGAAAGCCTTGATAATGAAGCCTGCCAGCACCACCAGTCGCAATGATCACCGTTTTCGCTCTAGCAACTAAGTACTCATCCGTCTCCATATTCTGTAAGACTGCACCAGCTACCTGCCCCGCCTCATCCATGAGCAGTTCAATGGCCGCCGTAAACTCAACAACTGGAATCTGCTTATCAATCACCTCATCGCGTAGCGTCCTCATAATCTCCGCACCAGAGTAATCCTTACAAGCATGCATTCGCTTTCTCGATGTTCCTCCACCATGAGTCGTCACCATCTGGCCATCCGCATCCTTATCGAACATAACTCCAAGCTCATTTAACCATTTTATCGCATCTGGTGCTTCCATCACAAGTTTTTTCAGCAACTCAGGCCTAGCTGCATAATGACCACCGCCAAAGGCATCTAAATAATGCTGGACTGGAGAATCATTTTCCTTATCCGCCGCCTGAATACCACCTTCAGCCATCATCGTATTAGCGTCACCCATTCGTAACTTAGTAGCGATTAATACATTAGCACCGGCACCATGCGCTTCAATTGCCGCAGCAGCACCGGCACCGCCACCGCCAATAACCAGTACATCTACATCATATGCAATCCTTTCCAAATCAATGTCAACAGCAAGTAACCGACTATTGGCATGAATCAACTTCCCAAGCTCCTCAGGTACTTTCTCTCCACGATTTGGCCCAACCTGAATCTCAGAAAAACCACTACTCCGATAATCTGGGTGATAGGATGCAAGCAGCGATTCTTTTTCCGAGGCCGTCATCCGTTTTGGTTCACTAGCCATCCGCATCTCACGTGTCGACTCAACATTTTTAATCGACTCTAGCATTTCTTTCGTAAACATAACAAGCCCACCTCCTTACCTTTCAATCTCCCTAGCATTATAAAGTTCTTTCATTTCCTCGACTGTCTTAGCCATGGTTTGTTCCATCAACGCATCATAAGCCCCTGTCTTAATCTCTTCTACTCGGACCCTCAAATGCTGCGCCTCAGGCATCAAATACTTCCCTGTCAAACGCCGCGCTAAAACACCCACCATCGGATGCGAAATGCCAGCTGGACACCTAGAGATGCAGCAACCACAGCCAATACAATCAAACGAACCATCGGCACACGCCTTAAAATCAGCACGCTGGGCATGAGCAATATACTGCATCACATTTAAATCCTGTGTACATGCCTTCGTACAAGCATTACAACCAATACAACTAAAAACTTCAGGATATAGCTCCATCATAACCTGTTCCGTCGGCCTGAGTTGCTCTAAATCATATCCTTTTTTATCCGCTGGGAAAAAGGGTAACATCGAAATATACATCCCTTCTACTACTTGGGTCTGACATGCCAAACCCGTCCTCAACTCATTCTTACCCTTAATGCGATAAATCGCCGCACAAGCACCACAAAAACCATGCCGACAACCACATCCTCGCTTTAGAACATACCCGGCATACTCCATCGCTGTCATAATGGTTAAATCATCTGGGACACTGTACTTCTTACCGAAAAAATAAACATCAATCATATCTGGAATCCTCCATTCTGGAGGTTGGAGGTCAGAGGTTGGAGGTCAGACTTTCCTAACCTCTAACTTCTTTTTCCGACCTCTCACCTCTGATTTCTCACCTCTAGTTTAATACTCATCTGGCAGCTCTGCCACCTCATCACATCTAAAAACTGGTCCATCCTTACACGCATATTTAGGACCAATGTTACAGCGACCACATTTCCCAACACCACATTTCATTCGCAACTCTAATGTCGTATAAACCTGCTCCTCAGAAAAACCCATCTCAAGAAGTGCTGCCAATGTCAGTTTAATCATAATCGGTGGTCCGCAAACAATCGCTGTTTTATCTGCTGAAAATCCGATCTCCTTCAAATAAGGCGGAACAAATCCAACATGACCGTCCCAACCTGCTTGCTCACGATCAATGGTTAGATAGACATTAACATCTTTAGCCTTCATCCATACTTGCTCAATTTCTTCTAACTGTATCAAATCATCAGCTGAACGAGAGCCATATAAAATATCAACCTTCCCATAATTTCCACGATTATCAAGCACATAATTAATCACAGAACGAAGGGGGGCTAAGCCAATGCCACCAGCAATAAAGAGCAAATCTTTCCCCAACAAATCCTCTTCCACTGGAAAATGATTCCCATATGGGCCGCGAACACCAATTTCACTTCCTACTTCTATTCCATGTAAATAATCTGTTAACACACCACATGCCTTAATGCTAAATTCTTGATAGGCTGTATTCGTCGGGGAAGAGGTAATAGAAAACATCCCTTCGCCAACACCTGGTACACAAATCATCGCACATTGTCCAGGCAGATGAGTAAAAAGCTTACCATCAAGAGGCGCATTTACACGGAACGTTTTAATGTCAGCTGTTTCCTGACGAATATCCGTAATAATACCTACCAATGGAATTAAAGTATCTAATTTCTCACTCATTACTTTCACTCCCCCTTTGTTCGAAGGCTTTAATAACTTTAACAATATTAAGTCCTGATGGACATTTACTCACACATACACCACATCCGACACAAGAATGAACGCCATCATGATTATTAGGAAAGTAAACTAGTTTGTGCATAAATCGCTGACGAAAACGTTGCATTTGTCTCGTTCGGTTATTCCCATGAGACATCATCGTAAAATCTGAGTACATACAGGAATCCCAACAACGGTATCTTGAAACCTTACACCCAGCAGTATAATCTTTAATGTCATAACACTGACAAGTTGGACAAAGATACGTACAAGTTCCACACGCAAGACAAGCCTGATGCAATTCTTCCCAAAGTTCTGAGTCAAACTTCTCATGTAGCACACCACCATGCCAGCCTTCAATCCTCAGATCACGATAAGGAAGTCGCTTCATCATCTCTCCAATTTTCACCTTCTGCGCATGGACACATTCCTCATCTGAAACTTCTAATAGTTCTCCCACAACCTCAGTCAGTGCTTCACCTTTAGCTGTCAACGGCTGCCAAAAAAGTTCCTGCTCAACTTCCCAAATGGACACATCTCCCCCAGGGTTCGCTGGATCAATTCCAAATACCTGACAAAAACATGTCTCAACTGGCGCGTAACAAGCCCAAGCAACAATTGTCGCATGACTTCTTCTCGCTGCATAATACGAGTCCACTGGCTCACTCAGATAAACCTTATCCAAAATCTCAATTCCACGAACATCACAAGCTTTAACGCCAAAAAGGACAAAATCCTGATCCAGCAGTTCTTCTGGTGCAATCTCCATCTTCCCATCAACCTTTCGCACCGTATAAAGGGTTTCGCTCTGTGGAAAAAATACATGCTTGGCAGGTCGATCCATCTGAGCGGCAAGATACACTTCCTGACTTTTGGCCATTAGTTGAAGCAAGGTGTCCAGTTTTTCTTTTGCTATCTTATACATCATCAAGACCCACCTTTCCTAACCATATTTGGGCAGGTGTCATCCAGATCAAAATCCACCAACGGTCCTAATTCCTCAGCATCCGCACCAGCCTGAAAATCTCCATACAACGCATTTATATCTTTAATCAACTTCCGATTAAACACATGTAACCCAATCCCTTGTGGACAAACTCGGCTACACTCCCCACAATCTGAACAACGCCCAGCGACATGGATACTCCGAATAATATGGAACATTTTCTCCTCAAACGTCTTTACATTAGCCTTCTGCTCACTATCAAACTTAGGACTATCAAACACACATTTCAAGCAACTACACGCCGCACACACATTCCGACACGCATTACAACGAATACATGGACTTAGCGCTTTCCTAAAATAATCAAACTTTTCAGCTGGTGTCATTTTTTCTATTTTTACAACATCCTCGAAACGATCAGCAGCGAACGTTACAGTTTCTTCCGATTCGCCGATTATTTCATCATATACCGCATGCTCTTTCCCTTTACAAGTGCGACACCGCTCAAGTAACGCCTCCGGGTAAGGGATCTTTTTTTCTCCATACAAAGTCTGCAGCGTTAACTCATCGGTATCAATGCCAGAGATTTCAAGAATTCCTTTAATACCGCTTGCTTTAACCTGGTTTAAATCAATAGTCCCACGACAACCTACACCAATGACATATAGTAGCTCACGATTAATACGATGTTCTTTTACAAGTTGGTTAAAACTATAACTATCACATGGACGGAGGAAAACCAATGTGGTCGATGTTGTGCCAATCAAATATTTGCTTAGGTTTGCAGAGCAGAAGGGATTGTATGTAAAATTTTCTAGGTCTTCAGCTCGTGCAAAAAATGTAGGTTCTGGATTGTAGGATAAGTCACCTGATTTCCAACCTAATACACGGGTTACTTTACCTTCATTTAATAATACTTTGGCGCGTTTAATTAGTTCTTGCATCGCAAATCCCCCAATCGTACGGCCTCACCTAAAGGCGCTAATGCTTTCACAAAATCAGTCATAACAGTGGCGAACTTTGCACCTTCTGCTGCGGATACCCATTCTAAGCGGATTCGCTCACGCTCTACGCCCATATATTCTAACATAGAAAACAGGAGTGCCATTCGCCGTCTTGTATAGTAGTTGCCTGTGCTATAGTGACAATCGCCAGGGTGACAACCACAAATAATAACGCCGTCTGCCCCTTTTTCGAATGCCCGTAAAATAAACATCGGATTTACACGACATGAGCAAGGGATTCGAATAATTTTTGCTTCGGCAGGGTAGTTAAGCCTACTACTTCCTGCGAGGTCTGCACCTGCATAACTACACCAGTTGCAACAAAAAGCAACGATGGTTGGTTTAAATGGTGCTGTTTCATTTACTTGCATATTGCATCCACCTCCGCAATGATTTGACGATTAGAAAATCCTTGTAAATCCATGACCCCTGATGGGCAAGTCACCGTGCAAGCGCCACATCCTTGACATAAGGCTTCATTGATCTGGGCCACACGCCGCATTTCGCGAATCCCATGATCATTAATTTCTTTTTCTTCATAGGTAATGGCTTTATAAGGACATACATGCGCACAAGCTGAACAGCCATTGCATAGATGCTCATCTGGTTTTGCTGTACATGGATTCGTTAAAAGTTTATCTTTTGCCAGCAGTCCAATGACTTTAACTGCTGCTGCACCCGCCTGAGCTACCGTCTCAGGGATGTCTTTTGGGCCTTGACAAACGCCTGATAAAAAGATTCCACCTGTTGGCGATTCAACTGGCCTAAGCTTTGGATGAGCCTCAGTTAAGAAGTGATTGGTATCCACGCTAGCTGTTAGCATGGTCGCCACTTTCCTCACTGATGAGTCTGGCTGAATCGCTGTTGCTAGGACGACCATATCTGCCTCCACTTCTAGCTGCTTGTTATCAAGTAAATCAACTCCACAAACGAGGAGTTTCCCGTCTGGTTGTGGCAACACTTTTCCAACTTGTCCTTTCACATAATCAACACCGAAATCTTCCGTTGCTCGTCGGTAAAACTCGTCGAATGCTTTTCCAGGTGTTCGCACATCAATATAAAAAACTGTCACATTCATATCAGGGTATTTATCCCGAATTAACATGGCATGTTTCGCCGTGTACATGCAGCAAACTTTTGAACAATAAGATTTTCCTCGGCAGGTTGTATCACGCGATCCCACGCACTGAATAAACACCATATTTTTAGGCTTGGCACCATCTGATAGACGTACGAGTTCACCATTGGTTGGCCCTGCTGCATTCATAATTCGCTCAAGTTCTAATGATGTGATCACATCTGGGCTTTGGTCATAAGCATATTCACCAAACCTGTCAAGAGGAATGGTCTCAAATCCAGTTGCAACTACAATGGCACCGTAAGCCTGTGTTACAATTTCATCTTGTTGCTCAAAGTCAATGGCATCTGGGCCACACACTTTTGCACAAAGTCCACATTTTCCTGTTTTGAATTTAATACATTGGGTTCTGTCAATCACTGGCACATTAGGAATGGCTTGAGCAAAAGGAATATAGATGGCACTTCTTCCATCTAAGCCACTGTTAAACTCATTTTTATTCTTTTTAAATGGGCATTTAACTTGGCAATCGCCACATCCCGTACACTTTACCATGTCTACACTTCTTGCCTTTTTACGGATGTCAACTGTAAAATCACCGATAAAGCCTGAAACATTTTCGACTTCACTGTATGTATAAATCGTGATGTTTTCATGGGTTGCAGCTTCCACCATCTTTGGTGTTAAAATACAAGCTGAACAGTCAAGGGTTGGGAAGGTTTTATCAATTTGTGCCATTCGTCCACCGATACTAGGTGTTTTCTCGACAATGTCTACTTCATATCCCGCTTCGGCAATATCAAGGGCTGTTTGAATCCCTGCGATGCCACCACCAATGACGAGTGCTCGCTTTGTTACTGGACTTTCGCCTTCAGTCAGCGGGGCATTTAAACTCACTTTAGCAATGGCTGCTCGGGTTAGAATCATTGCTTTTTCTGTTCCTTCTTCGATGTCTTTGTGAATCCATGAACACTGCTCACGAATGTTGGCAACCTCCACCATATAAGGGTTTAACCCAGCTCGCCTCGCCGCTTTTCTAAAGGTTAGCTCATGCATTCGAGGTGAACAAGCACTGACGACAATAGCAGTTAGTTGATTTTCTTTAATCGCTGCGATCACTTTAGTCTGACCAGCTTCTGAACACATATATTGATATGCCTCCACATGAACAACACCTGGTTCAAGCCTCGCCTTTTCTGAAACTTTTTCCATGTCTACCGTTGCGGCAATATTACTCCCACAGTAGCAAACAAATACACCAATTCTTTGCACAATACTCACCTCCTATATTTTCTAAATGCGCTGACAAGGAGCTGTCCAGGCACTTCTTCATCTAGCATTTCTGGAATTTCGTCAACTGTTACTAAGGATTCTCCTCGTTGCCTAACAAGCAGCTGCCGCACAGCATCAATTAATTTTGCTGGCTTGACATCCCTCGGGCAACGTTCTAAGCATGTAAAGCAAGAAGCACAGATTTCAAGGGATTTAGACCTCAGTAATGTGTCTATTTCATCCTGTAGCACATAAGAGATAAACTGATGAGGTTTGATGTCCATCGCAGCAACCCCTGGACAAGATGCCGAACATTTGCCACATTTCATACATTTACGAGGGTCGACACCACTTATTTCTTTAATTAAATGGGATTTAGATAGTTGGTTACTCATGAATATCCGCCTCCTTTTCTAAAAGAGCCTCAGCCAGCAATTCAGTAAAGTATCGTACTGGCATTTGGTGATTTTTTTTGCTCTTATTTAGGTTATAGATACAGAGTGGGCAAGCCGTAATCAGTTCTTCCGCTTCAAATCCACATGCGGAATCCATCACCTTTTCGGACATGTTTTTTGCCAAGTCTTTTTCTTTCAAAGAGAGGTAGCCGCCACAACACTCATTGCGATAGGGATATATGACTGGCTGTGCACCAATCGCTCGGATAAAATCTTCCAAAATTGTCGGATTCTCAGCATCATCGAACTGCATGATATTGCTTGGGCGCAGTAGTAGGCAACCATAATAAGCGCCAATTTTTCGTCCTTTAAGTGGGTTGGTTACTTTCTTTTTCAGTGTATCAAAGCCTATATGATCACGCAATACTTCCAGAAAATGCATGACCTTAGTTTCACCAACATAAGGTTGATCTAGCTGCATGTAATTGTTTGCTCGTGTCCTGATGTCTTGTTCATGCTGCATATCGTCATTCACACGCTTAAAAACATGATGACAAGCTGAACAAAGGGTCACTAAATCCTGCTCTTTTTCTTTTGCTGCATTGAGTGCGCGTATAGTAGGTAATTTAGATGCAATTTCATCTGTTCCAAGTGGGTACACGGCACCGCAGCATTGCCACTCCTCAATTTCTTCTAACTCAAAACCAAGGATCTTGGCTGAGGCTCTAGCTGATTCATCTAACTCCTTCGCTTTCGTTTTTAGGGTACACCCTGGATAATAACTATATTTCACAAATACCACCTCAGATATGATTAACTTCGATATTTTATTCACATGGTAATCGTAACACATTGATGACGTTTTCACAAGTTCTTTTTACTTTTTTCATGTATAAATTGATTTAATTTTTTTTGAGTTTTCCCGTTTTTTCCTCGCTGAAATTGCTTGGAAAATCCGCTCTACATCAAGCATCTCTAAAATCTCAGTCTTTTCTGTCAATTCTGTTTGTGTTGCATCCATGATCAATCCATAATGGGCTTTGACGTGCTACCTGATATTCCTATTCTTCATGCAGAAATTGTTTCGCTTTATGAACAGTTAATCCTAACGTATCAAAAAGATGTGATTACTTTTGCGAAAGAGAAGTTAAGGCAAAAAAAAGAACCACTTGATTATCAGATTTAATTCTGATAAATCCAGTGGTTTTTGAATAGCGAAAATAACCTTTAGTCATAGACCCGTTCATTGTGTTAACTGATTCCAAAGCGGAAAAAGTTCAACATCTATCCCTAGGTCATCAAGAATAAAACCTATCACAGATGTTGCGATCAAAAACTCATCTGCGTTAAATTCATCAAGGATTAAAAATCCCCCCGTTAACACGCTTTCTACCGCAGATTGGGTATCTTCACTAAAGTGATTAAATTCTTCAGAAAGCAAAATGGCTTCAACTTGTTCTTGTTCCAATATCCCTACTCCAACTAAGCCACTTTCTTCCCATATTAAAGCGTATGGGTGGGCTGTACTAGCTCCAAACCATTCTGCAAAGATTTTTTGATGGGACTCGTCCGAATCATCTCCTGACTGATAATTTGAAACACAGCCTACAATAACTGTTAGTAATAATGGAACGCAAAAAATCAATGCTATTATCTTCGATTTTTTATATAAGCTCTCACTCAGCTTCATTTCTAATCTCTCCTATGCTTTTCTCTTCCCCCCTGCTCCATATAATTTTTTAAATATTACTTTCTATAAACTCTAAAAAGACTTATACGTGATATTTCAATGTTATATCATGTATCTCTTTTACTGAACTGATTTAAATAATTATCCCTTAAAGTTCTTCCAATCTCTACTATCTACTCTATTTCCTGCTCTTAATCGAAATAAGAATCTTTCTAATGCTTCGGATTCTGTATCATAGTAGCAGTCAGAGCCAGGCATAATACTAGCTCTCTCAGTTGTCGCACACACACACCACTTATCATCTTTTTTAAAAATCACTACTTGATCTTCTCTTAAATTTTCTGAGTTAAACCAGTTGTATTTTCTCAATCCTTCGGTTTCAATTATTTCTAAAACTTCTTCTTTTGTCATAAATATCTCTCCTACCTAATTTGTCTAATCATACCTAATCCTTCTAAAACGTCTACCGAGAAGAACAATTGAATTTGAGTTGCACCACCAGTATTCCAAAGTCTGATTTGATGATACATTCATCTTTGTTTTCTGTTTTCTCTATACTCTACAATTTTTTTTTCTGCTCGCAACCTTTCTATGTAGTCTAGTAGAGCTTCTAGCTCATTATCATAGATACTCAAACCTTCTTTAGAGCCACGTTCTCCGAAAA
>JGI24703J35330_11748193_pt1 | contig 11818 bp, 1 predicted proteins | sample TergutNt197P1_FD_35330 | JGI IMG/M metagenome (IMG submission 35330) | reverse complement strand
CCATTTGTATATCCTTTTTTTAACAACATTCTATACTTTTTTTGCACTATATTCCATTCCTTTCATTGGTAGGATTATTTGAGAAAGGGAACACTAGATGAGCATAAGCGAAAAAGTATGGAATCACTGAGCGCATTATATCAATAAAAAATCTGAACATGGTCAAAAAGTTGGTCAATCAAGCGAAAGAACAGCCTAATAATGCGGTATCCAATGGAGTGTTTCGTAAATTGAATTCATTTACGATAAAAAAAATTGCGCAGGAGGTAATAGCGATGACGACAGTCAAACGATTTACTGCAGTCATACTGTCAGTATTGATGGTGGTTTCTGTCATACCCACTCATGTTTTGGCAAACCAAAATCAAGCTGCCTCATTTCAAAATATGAGCAGCGATTCATTTGCAAGCCAATTAATCGAGAGCGGAATGTACAAGTTTGAAATCCTACCCTCTCAAATTTTTGCGGCACAGGGACAATCGACAAATTTTATCGCGGCTGTTCTCAACCAAGAAGGCGATGCACTCAGCGCAGTGTCCGATATTGATTGGACTGTTTCGGGACATGCTTCATCCAATACGTTCATTGATGCGTTTGGGCGATTAAATATTGGTTCGGATGAGAGCGGGGATCAGTTGTCGATTTCGGCAACATGGGTTCAAGAAGGTATTGTCTTTGGGACGGCCATGGTGACGCTAAGCGATGAAGCTTTGGCCTTTGGTGAGCCGTTTGTCCAAGTAGATGGCATGAACGTCATGAACGATGCCTTTATCGACAGGCTAATGGATGACATTTTTTCATCATGGCTTAGTGCCGATGATTTTGACTCTGTGGGAATGAATGTGATGGTTGACGAGACAAGTCTTATCCCCGCATTCAGTCCCTCAAGCACTTTTGTGTGGGAAAATTCACCCCACAATCCTGTTATGTCTGAAAGAGACCTTCGGATTGCCGTTGGTGCAGCTGGAAGCACACCCACTGTAATAACACTCGGACGCGACATTGAATTAACAAGCACGTTAAGTATTCCGTCTGATTCTATTATTACACTGAAAAGCTCCGTACCTTCAATGCGTTCTTTGGTTGCAACAAATCGAAATTTCGATGTCATTATCGTGGAGGCGGGAGCGGTTTTGGCATTGGGTTGGGATAGCCCTGAATTTGGGGGACTTGTTGTGACGCGGTCCCGATACTTGCCGCAGAGCTTTTGGGAAGGTTTGTTCCGACCACGCGAAAGGAGTGTGGGAAGAGGCGTTGTAAATCGTGGAATGCTAATAATGCAGGGCGGCGCAATAAGCGGAAACTACGGCGGCTTTTATGGCGGCGGCGTTTATAATAGAGGGGCTTTCTATTTGTATAACGGCGAAATTTTCGATAATCACGCCGTTTCCGGGGGCGCAGGGGTTGCCAACAGGGGAAACAATGCGCGCTTCATTATGTACGGGGGGCGAATTGCAAATAACAATGCAGTCGGGGCAACCGCAGATGGCGGCGGCGTTTTTCTTGACGATGCCGCCGGAGTATTTAATATGTACGGTGGTTTGATTGGCGGAAACTCCGCAGACAGAACCGGCGGAGGCGTAAGCATTTCTCATGGTAGCCTCAATATGTACGGGGGTACGATTAGTGAAAACCACGCATTGAATAGTGGCGGCGTTCATGTTACTGGCGGAGCTAACTTTGTTTTGCATGATGGTGAAATTCTCGGCAATACCGCGACAAACAGAGGTGGCGGTGTAACGAACAGGGATATTTCCGAGTTTTACATCCATGGAGGCATTATTTCTGGGAACGTAGCCAGTGAGGGGGCGGCTATATTTAACTATCGAGGCTCTTCGCTTGTTATGTACGAGGGTATGCTACTCGATAATCATGCAACAGGACATGCTGGAGGGGTTTTTAACCTCGGTGTTATGGGCATGGGTGAGACTTCCTTTATAATGAACGATGGCGTGATTGCTTTTAATACAAGCGGCGGCGAGGGTTCCGGAATCAACACGAACCGTGCGTCGGTAACAATGAATGGCGGCTCGATACACAATAACCACGCCACTGGAACGAACAGTGATGGCGGAGGTGTACTCGTTAGGGATGCTGTTTTCACTATGCAGGGCAACAGTAGAATCGCGGACAATACCGCAGTGAGGCATGGCGGTGGCGTTCGCATTTATAACGCAGGCGGTTCTTTTGTCGCACATAGCGGCGAAATTTCCGGCAACAGAATATACAGCGGACACGGCGGTGGCATAAGTTCAAGTGGAGTAGTTACACTCAACAATGTATTGGTTCATGATAATTATGCAAGTGGTGCTAATAGCGATGGCGGTGGCGTTAATGTCTTTTCGGGAATGTTTGAAGCTACTAACACTACATTCAGCGGAAACACGGCAAGGCGTGATGGCGGTGGTGTGCATGTTTCTCAAACCGCAGGGAACTTTATTTCGCACAGCGGCGAGTTCAGCGAAAATGATGCCGGTCGTCACGGTGGCGCGATATTTATAAGCACTCCGGCTGTTGATGTCGCACTTGTGCCTGCGCGCCCCTCATTTGACAATAGGCTTTATGTTGGTCAGTCTGTCGTTTTTAATAACAACAATGCAGGCGAAGGTGGTAGCTATACAAGCCAATCGCCAAGCGAATATCCTCGTTGGTGGGACTACTATATTTTGGCGAACGTGTGGTCAAGTGGTTTCACTTGTGGGATGAATAATTTAGATATAGCGAATCACCGAAGCGGCTTTAGAATAACACCTTCGAGAGACCATGATTTCGGTGTGTTTGTTGCAGGCGATGTGAGAATGCCACGGCTACCGATAAATGTTGAGCAGCACGCATTTGTCGATGATGTAAGTTATGTAAGTGTGACGCTTTCTGACCCAAGTGGTGCGTTTAACATAGACGGTGATACAAATTTTGAATTGACCGTCGGGCAGCCAAACAGTTCTTTCGATGTAATTGCATTGGTAGCAGAGCAGTCTTTTGAAATTGGTGAGCCAGCGGAAAGAACACATACCGCAGTTATTGGAATTAGAGCGACAAACGAAAATGGCAATTTGGTTTTTGAGAGGGATATAAGGGTTTCGTTCAGATTCCGCAGAGGTGCGCCAACCGGCATAGTAGTCACGCCTAACCATGCCGAGGACACCGACCCCGTTCGACGAGGAACAACTGTAAACAAACAGTTTTACGCAGACGTACAGGGAACATATGCATATCAAGGCGTTATATGGAACGTGGAAGGCGGAGTGCCGGGAACGAGAATTGATGCTGATGGGCGTTTAACGATTGCTGCAAACGAAACGGCAGAGACGCTTACAATAGTAGCAACATCGGTCGTCCAAGGCTTTGAGCATATACGTGGCATGGCGGCGGTAAATGTCTATGGATTACTGACGGAGATACGGATAGTAGATAGTTCGTCAGTCACTGCCCCTCAGACAATCGCTGATTTATTTCTTGAGCCTAACGGGACACAGCGACAGCTTAGTGCCGTCATAAGTCCCCCCAACGCAAGACTCGACATCCCAAACGTAACGTGGATTAGCAACAATCCGGATGTTGCTGATATAGACCAGTATACGGGCATTGTAACCACACATATGCCGGGGCGCACGACGATTACGGTTACGACTGCACCTTCCGAAAGAAATCCATCAATATCGTCTACTGCAAGAATAGTCGTATATACGCCGGTGGCAAATGTAGTGCTTGATTATGGGGCGTTAACCATAGACCCTGCGCAGGCAGACAGATTTTTGATAACTGGAGAAGGCACACTTACGGCGAGCATACTTCCCGGGTGTACGCCTCTGCTTTGTGTTTGTGATTATGATGGAAATGGTGCGCCTTGTGAATACAATGGACGAGGTGGTTTTTCGGATATTTACAACAGGATTATTGTGTGGAGTAGCAGCAACCCAAATATCGCAACCGTAGAAAGTGACCCTGTGAATCCGCTAATTGGTATCATTACCGGAGCAGGATACGGCGAAGTGCGCATTACAGCAACGGTACTGTTTGGGGATGGTCGTTATCGAGAGGTTCAATCTTCTTGGATAAGAGTGATTCCGGGGCATATGGATTTTTCCGTTGCATTAAACAGGAGAGAAACAACCGTTCCCTTGGGGCGAGTTGAGGATTTAAGAGCAACAATTATGCCGTTTTCTGCGCGTGGCGAGGCGGTTGTTGAGTGGCGTAGCGATGATGCATCAATCGCAAGAGTAGAAAACGGACGTATTATCCCTGTGTCTGTAGGTACGACGACCGTTAGGGTAACGGCAACGCGTGGTCATCTTATTCATGCAGATGAAGTCAGAAGCGACTATGTTGTAGTTACGGTGCGAGAAGGTATACCAAATGTAAGTTTGAATATGGGAACGATAGCGAGTGGAGCAACGGGCTGGGTTGTGGAAAACAATGTTATCCGCGTAAATAGCAACCCCGGAGTATCAAACATTCCGAGTGTTCCTTTCTCTTTCAATGTAGCAGGCATAATCAAGGAGCCTACTGTAAGCGTTAACGTAACAAGAAACAATCAACCATTTGAAAGAGCGAGCTTCAATTACAATTTCAACCCTTCGACCGGCACAGGCAATATTACTGTTAATCCTGTTGATATTTTCGTAACAAATCCCAGTAGAATACGCGATAATTACACGGTTAGGGTGACGATTACTAATTATTATGGGGAAATGGCAACGGCGACTGTTTCATTCCAAATATTTAACCAATATGCATGGGCGCATATGTTTCCGGAACGTCTTGACATCAACTATCATAACCTCATTCGCGGGGTGGATAATGATAACAGACTGGCAGCGCGTGGCAGTTTGAATCTTACGCACGAGTTTCGTCTCGGCGTATGGCAAGTACCTTCGATACCCCCAATTTTACAATTGCCGATATTTTCTTTGTTTAGAAGAATCCTGTTCCGTCCTCCCGCTCCACCTCCACCACCTCCGGGAGAAGACCCGGAACTTGCGTTTGTGTGGACAGCTAATGACACATTGCGTTGGCGAATCACGAATCCGACAGGCGGGGGCAACCCGTTAAATGTTGCATCTGTTCAATATCTACATGGCGGTGTATGGCGGTCGCTTGAACCTGATATGGCTGTTTCACCATTTACGCCTGTAAGAGTCGTAGGTTTTGAAGAAGGTACGGCAACATTGAGAATTACTCACGTCCCAAGCGGTGTAAGTGTTGACAGGCCAGTTAACGTCACAACATTAAGAAATCAGTTGTATTTTATTCGCACCTACCCAGCTATACGCTCTACGGTAACTTACACGTATATGCCTGTGGGCGCATCTGCAACTGCCGAACCAAGGACTGTTACGTTGCAAACAAACGCCCGAGGAGAACTTGCGCTTTATAAGCCGCGCACTGAAGGCGTAATAGTTGGTGACATAAATTTCTTAGCAATCACGCCGGAAAGACCAGCGACTCCCGAAGATGCCTATCTTGGGTCTATTAACGTCGGCAGATTGCACACTGGTACGCATGATAGATTCCAAATGTATCCGTTCACAACTGTTGTGATGCAAAATATTACCATGCAGCGGTTCTTCTCTTATATGCCTGACGGGACACCTTTCGAGGGTGACGTGTCGATTACCGGCGGTCTCTTTATAAATGGAAGACTTGAAGAGGGGTCAATAATCGGAACGCATGATGGAGACTCAGTAATTCCAAGGCGCGCAACGGTGGGTAGCGGCGGTTTCTTTTATGTACGCACAAGTCCGCTTATTGTTGAAGATTTTGGCGTTACTCCGGCAGACAGGCTTCAATATGTATACGAAGTGCATTTTCATCCTACCGATGGTTCAAGTATTGCCCCTCAAATAATTCGCGTTGATGGGTTTACAACGAACAATATTCATATCCGTCTGGACGATGCAATTTTAACCTTGCAACCCGTGGACTGGAGCAGACAGGGCTTGGTTGTGACAAGCTACTGGTTTTATGATTATGAACGCCGATTCAATGTTTCAAACAATAGAGTGGTTGGACCAACATCGCCTAATCCATATACCGAATTAACGGCTGTTCTTGTTGCGCAAAGCAGTAGCGCAGAGGTAAGTGGATTGGAGTTTGTAGAAAGTGATACTCGAATTGTACCAGAGCATCAAGTTGCAGAAAAAGTTGACTATATATTTCTTACAGGCGTTTATGAGTTTTGGGAGTTGGTTCTTGACCTCAAACAAGATTTTGATGTGCCTGATGAAGATTATGGAATGCTTACAGTCGGTTTGCCGAGCGAAGAATTCCGCAGTTATACAATCCGTGTGCAGCACGGTAATAACACGCTTAATCTCGCAATGCCTTTTCAAATATTTAACGGAATTGGCATTGTGATTCCGCAGTCAATCCAGGATAGTATGGTTGAGATGCTGATTGACTCCATTGTGGGCGATGTGTCTGTGTTTGGAAGCTCATTGTCGGGTTCTGGCGCGGTTCGCGATATAATGAGTCGAATGCAAGGCTCTATGAGTGGAGGTCTAACGCTTCCTGGCAATATTAGGCTATCTGTAAGCGTGACACATCAAAATGGTAATCCGTTAGCCTTTGATGTGAAGGCCATGATTTCAAGGGAGCTATACCCAAATCCAAGCCATCCAGGAACTGTCTATTGGTCACGTGCGCAAGAAGGAAATGGTACAGCAAAAATGCACGTCAATTATATGTGTCCGGGCTTGGGTCCTACACGTCGCGCGGGTGGTGAAATTAGTTCGGGTCCTGTCTCTCGTGCAACGGGGGCAGGGATACATGGTGGTTTTTGTCTTCGTTGTGCAAGAAAATATGCTGAAAGATTCAATAAAGACATTGAAAAAGCTAATAAGGATTATAGGGCTCTTGTGAATAATCAGCGCTATGATTCTGGGTGGTCACGCAAAGCCTATGTTCGTGTTGAAGGTTATTATAAGGCGGAAATAATTTTCAACCCTCGCTTTATTTGCCAATGTGTGGATTGCGCAGAGGATTGCAAAAGATTCACGTTTAAACATAAGGAAATAGGAGTTGCAATTAAAGCAGGTTTTGGCCTGTCGCGTGAATGGCGCTTCCCGATTAAGCCTGCTCCTCCATTAGCCGTCGCTATCAGTTTTTCGATGGGCATCGGCGGCGAACTTGGTGTGAGGTATGCGTTCTATAATTCTCTAGGGCAGAGGTCGGAGTGGCAGGATGCATTGCAATTGTATTTCAATGTCAATGCCTATATTAGTTTGCGAGCGGCACTTGGTGTTGACATATGGATTGCAGCAGCTAATACCGGGCTAACTTTCCGAGCTGACGTTGGGTTGCAAACCGCTTTGTTACCTGGAAGGATAGGACGTGATGGTTGGGATTCAACCGCAGGTCGCTGGGGGTCGCAGGGTCGAATTACATGGGATGTAGGTTGGCGACTTGGTCCCCGGATAAGAATATTTGGAAGGCGACTTTACGCTCAAGGCGTTCATCCGATATGGACATGGCAGCTATGGAACAATCAATGGGCAGCGTTGTGGGGTAACCAAGCCATGTTTTCTGATGCTATAGCAACGGTACACTTGATAGAGGGTGAAAGGAACGCAGAAGGCAGACTAACCGGGGCTATAAACAACTCTGGCGGCATTGTGGAAGTGAGATTGAGGGAAACTACAGCCGCACTTACAAGGCCGCTCACCTTCAATCAAAACCTTACCGACTCTGGTTCATGGATAACAAATCTGCCCACTGGAATGTCACAAAATGCAACGAGAATTGATGCCAGAACTGTAAGAATAACGATAAGTGGCATACCGACAACGACTTTGCATGAACCGGTGGTAGTCACTGTACCAAGAACATCGCTATCTTGGGCAACAACGGCAAATGTTAGGTCAATAAGTCAAGTTGCACGATTTGACACGTCTGCTGAAGGTGCGCCTAGTGCTGGGGATATAATGCAATTTGCGCAAAGAATGAATGCGGCGGGATTGATAAGCGACAGCTTTTCCGCAAGCGAATCATTGTTGCTTTCGTTAGATGCGCAATTTGGATTAAGTTTGTGCTTGGGAGCTTGTGATGAATTTTGCATTCATTCCAACAATTGCGCAACGTTATTTGCCACACCGCTTGAATGGCGGCTTATGCCAAACGGCGACCCATACATCGTTGGAAACACTGACCGTGGCGTTGCGGCATGGGTTAGCTTGGATATGGATGACAGGGAGTTCGAACATCTCGGAAGCGGTGACGGTGAACTGTCTATGAGTGAAATATCTGAACTTATCGGTCAAACCGAGATTGTTGTAAGCCGTTACAACAGCGGGGACGGATGGTCAACTCCGATTCGCGTTCCGATGAGTGCGCATGATGCATCAGGAAACGAGGCGAATATTAACCCGATTGCAGCAATTTGTGATGAAACGGGCAATATCGTTGTCGTTTGGCAACAGATGGTCGTAGAAACTGAGGTTATTGAGATTATTCACGATGATGGCTCGCCAAATGGTAGGTCTGAAGAAATGGAAGTTTTCAATATTGTGTCGTCTCAGCTATGGTACAGCGTCTATAGCGGTAATACTTGGTCTCTTGCACGTTCTGTAGGAGAAACAAATATTGACGGCGTGTTCACAGGTTATTCGGTTGCAATAAATGGTTCAAGCGTTGCAATAATCCTTGAGGCGCAGAGCGAACACGAAGAGGAAATTCCACGAGTAAATGAAAACGGTGAAATAGTTGCAGGAGCGTATGTGACCGTAGATGCCATCTTCAGCAATATTTACGCACTTCATATCTATTCTGCCGGAACGCAGTCGCGCAAACTAACACAAACCGCAGTAACGAATGGCACAGGATTGAATATTTATCCCCAAATTGTGCCGTTCGGACATCATCATGGATTTATATTTGCGTACTATACAGACGACTTCAACTGGACAGGTGATGTCATATTTAGGAAATTGACACATGATGGCGTTCTTGATGACAGCTTTTTACAAAGTCTCGAAGCAGTTTCAAGCATACGTGAAATAGTGCCAACGTTTAATTTCCAACTTGTCTCGGCTGAAGACGGTAGCGTTGCGGTAGCTTGGGTCGGCTATGATTCAGTTTTGCGAATTGAGCAGATATACGCAGCGTGGCTTGTGAATCATGTTGAGTATATTTATGAATTTATCCCGGGCTACGATGACTATGATTTCGATTACAGAATTATCGGAGAAGAGAGTATGCTTGTGTTTACCGCGCCAATTACTCTTGACAAGAGAGTTTCCCCGGAAACTACATCATTGTTGTCTTTGAGGGAGGGTACGCTTGACCGAAACGGCTATATTACGATTTGGTACGACAGCATTACGCTCACACTCGATGCCCAAAATGAAAATCAGCCCATTGAGACAATAAATTGGATTTCGCAAGAGGGACTTGTTGCAAGCAACAGGTTTGAAAATGGGTTCGATTACACACTCTTTTCGTATGATGATGATGTTGCGCCGAACCTTGACCTTCCAATTTATGTAACCATAACCAACACGGGCGTTAGAGCGATTACTGATATTGACGTTCGTATGGGCGGTACAATGGTTGGAGGCGTTCATCAAGGGGGCGAAGAAGTTGCATCATGGCCAGTTCATATTCCACCCGGAGGAACGTTCTCGGGAATTGTCTTTGCGAGATTAGGCAGTGACATTGGAGACCTTGCTTACACCATTACCGCTACTACACAGGTATGTGATGTAAATTGCACATGTCAACCGATTAGGCGCAGCAATATCTTCGTTGTTGCAAGACCTGACGTGTCTTTCGGAAGAAGTGTTGTAACCGTAAGCGGGTATGGACAAAGAGGCGTACTAATGAACATCTTTAACGTTGATGGGCGCAATGTTCCCATAAACGATAGTCATGATGTTGTTGTGTCAATTTTCCGCGATGCAATGCTCACGGATTTGGTTGACAGAATCGTTATCAGTGACCGAGAAGAGATACGACTCATAAATGAACGTGGGCTAAGTAGGCTCTGGACATACGAGATTCGGGATTCGGATTTGAATCTTGAGGGTGAAGTGCCTGATTTGGGAATACGATTCTTCAAAGAGGTCTCGATTGTTCAAAGAGGAACTGCAACTCAAGGTTATTTAGGGAGTGCGGGTGTCCGGATTGAGGAAAGCTGTTATCTCGCAAACAGAAGTAGCATCGTTTTGCATAGTATGCTGAGATATGGCCAAGAAGCTGTTACTGCGACTGTGAACAACTTTGGCGGTGAAATAGCTACGATTGCGCATATAACTGTGACAAATGATTCATTCCAGTCAACCAGCGGAATTTTGTTCGCACAGCTTTTAGATTCTCATGGACACCCGATACCGGGACAATACCGTGAATTGCAAATTCCCGCACTCTTGCCCGGAGAATCCTCACATCGCGATATTCGCGTTGAATTCTCACAAGTGGGTAGCGACGTTATAATTACGTCTGAACTGCCGCCGACAACAGCCATCCTTTGGGGCGATGCCGATAATAGTGGGGTCGTTGATTTGGATGACATAAATCTTCTAAGGCGTTATTTGGCGGGACACCCTGTTACTATTCATATGCCTGCGGCGGATGCAGATGGGAGCGGTGTTGTCGATTTGGATGACATAAACATTCTTAGACGTTACCTCGCAGGTCATCCTGTTACATTAGGTCCTTAATGCGTGCATTTAAATAGTATAAAATATGCTATTTAACAAAATAAGGAGTGGTATCAATGCGCATCAAAAGTAGAAAAAACTGTGAAATAAGAAAACGATTTTTTGCAAGTATTTTGGTGTTTATTATGGTGTTTTCCTCGGGATTAAATCCCATGTTTGTATCGGCAGAATCCCATTTCACAGAAAACGAACACAATTCAAGTGCATTGTCGGCTTTAGGACTTTCGGATGTTGAGCCTTCAAGTTATGGAATCCAGCCGTACAGTGATGACCCTTTTGTGTTTTCATTATCAACAAGCGATACGAGCCTTTCATCAGGAGACTTGTTTTATATAACGATTTCTCTTGATGAAATACCTTCGGACATTGACTATTGGTATGGTGCGATGTTTCACTTGCATTTTGACGAAGCAATATTTGAAGGACATACGATTTTACCACCGCCGCTACCAGCTCAGTCAGCCGTAGCATTCCATCCTGACTATGTCGCGTATTTGATGAGTGACCCTTGGTGGGCAGAAGTTCCAACAATTACGCAGCCATTGTTCAATACCGGCACTATGAACATAGGATTGGAAGCCCCCTTTGATTGGTCTGGGATGTATTTGGTTGACAAAACATACACAGGTCCTATCTTTGTTGTGCGGTTTAGAGTACTTCCCAGTGTTGTTGATGTTTCGTCGGCGTTCACATTAACAATTCCTACTATTTCACAACACCCTACAAGAACTGGCATTGGCTTGCCTGTGTCTGTCGGTGACACGTCCAATGACGCAGATGCGGCGGTAGCGGAAATTGACGCCCACTCTTTTGCCGCGGTAACAACCCCGTGGAATACGGATACAGCCACGACAATAGCAGATGCATTGGCTTCGGTGCAAACACAGGTTGATGACGTGCTATCTTCATTGCCCGCAACTGCAATAGCCTCATGGCAAGCAGCGCCATCGCCAACGGTAACGGGACTTGCGTTTACGAATTATGTATTCACTGTGACGGTGACTGGAACGGATACGTCAACCGCAAACACTACTATTGAAGTAAGTGTTGAGTTTTTGCCACCCAACTTAGCATTCACCCATCAAGCAGCGTTTAACATTCCTGCGTCCACGGTCGACACGGCGATTGCAAGTATAGACGTAGCCCCCGGTGCGGCAGGCGGA
>JGI24703J35330_11748194_pt1 | contig 11842 bp, 4 predicted proteins | sample TergutNt197P1_FD_35330 | JGI IMG/M metagenome (IMG submission 35330) | reverse complement strand
CCACCAACTAAGTTATTCGCCTGACTTGGTGGCGTAACCCCCTTTCCAAGGGGGGTGGCAAAGTTTTGCAACGCAAAACTTTGACGGGGGGTTAATACTGAAGCTTGCGTATTTACGGTTAATAACCCCGGCATAAATACAATACATAAAATTGCAAAAATACATTTTGGATTTTTACGAGCCATTTTACAGCTTCCTTCCTTGAAGAAAAAATCATTTTCGGAGGTTGCCTATAAACCTATAACGCGAATCAGGGGTAGGAAATAACGCCCCGCCTATGCCTTGTAAGCGGTTCGCTAATTGCGCACGGGAACGGTTCGCCTGTGGCTCACCACAAGGCATTTTACGGCGTGCCGTTATTTTTGAACTTTTGATTCGCGTCTACCATTGCCATTACAAGATTTGTAAAAATTTGCGCCGCTTCTGCACGGGTTGCAAATGCTTGCGGATTATACATGTTGCCGCCAACGCCGGCGATTATGGAATAACGTCGCATGGTTTGAATTGCATATGCCGCCCGAGGGCTTGCAAGGTAAATGTCATAAAACAGCGGAACTTCTGCCCCAAGCAGCGGAAACCCCCGGGCTTCCAAGTAATTTGCAAAAATCAAAGCCATTTCTTCGCGGGTGATAAGGCTTGCGGGGTTAAAAATGCCCGCTTCATCCAAAATTCCTTCGCAAAGAATGCCCTCAAACGCCGCCCACGCAACAGATGAGCCGTACCATCGGTTTATATCCGTATCAACAAATGGTGAATAATCAAACAAGCTCAAATCAATTCCGTCTGAGTGAGCAAGCGCGGTTACAAACATTGCCCGCGTCATGGTGGATTGCGGGTCGAATAAATTATCGCCCACGCCTGAAAAGATTTCACGCGCCGCCACAAAGGTGACCGCGCTTGTATACCATCCCGAAACATCGGTAAATTCAACACTGTTTACGCCAATCATATAAAACTCGTCTGTGTGGCCAAGCAACCTGACTGCCGATAAATTTTCGTCATAAAAGCTTGGAATCACAAGACGAGTTTCGCCATTCGCGCAAAAACTGAATGCAACAATTGTTTCTTGCAAAATGTCATGCCCGCGTACATGGGGCGCGACGAGAATAACCCTTTCGCGCACAACGCCGGCTTCTTCCTCTGACACGGCAAATACGGGATTATCGCCCGCCGCTTCACGAATAATCGGCGGAAGCCTTGCGGGGTACACCCTTGCGGGGTTTTCAATTATATTAATCGGCGGCGCGGGAGAGGGCAGGGGGGTAGTTTCCGTTGGTTCTTCGGCATCCTCCGGCTCACTCTCTTCCGGTTCATTTTCACCCGGGAGATTGTCGTCCGGTTCATTTTCACCCGGAAGGTTGTCCGGTTCATAATCCCCCAAAACAGTTACTCCGCCATTTGTTACAAGAAATCCGACGGCAGTCTCTCCGATATTATACGAACCTGTGACGGTTACAGTAACAGCCGCATTGCCCGCAGGTGCGTTTTCCAAAACAAAAAATTCTACATTAATAATTGTACCCGCAGAGATATTATTATTTGTCCCTGCCCATGCCACATGAAACGGATTGTGTCTGTATGTATAACCCGTAAGCCCGCCGAACATAAACCCGGTAAGTGCCGTGCCGCGTGTAACGGCCCCGGGGCGGTTAAGGCTTAACCTTGATGCATCGTATTCTACGGCAATTTGAAGGTTGGCAATGCCCGGGTTTTGTTGCATTGTAACGGAAACGGTAACTGTCTCGCCCGGTTCTGCCAAAATATTGCTCACCGATAAAACCCCCGTTTCGGCGGCAAAAACCGGCGCAGCAAATAATAAAAAAAATAAAGAAACCGCTATGCAAAAAAATTTCATAAGAGCAAACCGCTTTCCGCAAAAGAATTAAATTCCGCCAAAAAATTAAACCGTGGGACTCCGTCCCACACCCTGCAAACTTTTTGAAAAAAGTTTGACAAAAACTTTAATTTTTGGGCTTTGCTTTAAAAAATGCATACCCTAAAATCGTGCGTACGCACGATTTTAATAAAGTTTTGATGAAACTTTTTCAAAAGTTTCCGGGTTTGGGCGGAGCCCAAGGTCTTAAATTAGTGATAACACCGCCAAAAAATTAATCAGCACCAACAGCCAAATCATCATGAAGGCCAACAAGCCAACGCGCAAGCCTTGTGACGTAGTGCAAGGGTACATCGGCGGGTGCTGTAATACCGTTGCCGCCAAAGTCTGCGGCGGCAAGGCAGATGTTCACGTCATCGCCGTTGAGCCAGCGCATAAGCCAAGTTACGTCCAAAGATGTTACGCGACCGTCGCCGTTAATATCGCCAAGAATGGGTGTGTGGTCGGCGTTTTGGCAGAATGGGCAATTGGTATTGGGAATATAAACACCGCCGGGCATACGCAAAATGTTCACGGGAACACCTTCGTAGGTTACGGGATAATCGTCGCCGCCGCGATAATTGGCGAAGGTAAGTGTTACGGCATTAAGGCCGGGTGAAGCAGATGCGGCTGCGGTAAAGCTCAAATAAACGAGTGCGCCGTTGCCATACCAATTGGAAGCGTCATTGAAAATGACATAACCGTAAGTGCCGCCGCCGCGAATGCTTGCCGAAATTAAACCGGGGAAAGCACTGTCGTCGTAATTGATATTGTTCAGCGTAAGGTTTGAGGGGAAGTCAATCCGGAAAGCCATAGCCGCAAAACCGGGGTTATCCGAAATGCGGACGGCAAGAGTGACATTTTCCCCGGCGGCGGCATTTAATGTTTCCACCGAAAGCGAGCCGCCCCAAGCAAGGCCGCCGCTGAAGCGCGGGCCTACTTCCAAGAGTTCGGCATTGGTTATGCCGTTTGCATGGGTTGCAACGCCGGGTGTTGCGTTTGCATAACCGCCTGCGGGATACCTGAAGTCGATGGCTGTAAAGTCGTCACGGTTATTTTCCGTGTTTTGGAAGTTGATTCTTCGTGACGCCACTTGCCGCGACAACCCTTGGTTGGGCGTACCAAGGTAGTTGTGTACCCTGTCGCGTGGCGGGCCGTCGTTGTACGCGCCCACAAGGTCGGTTACATAAGCCATTTCTGCGGTTGATATTATGGGCGAAAGCCGGATTTGGTTGCTTACCAAAGCAACGCTGATATTGCGGTTGTTAAATTCTACACTTTCCCAACGGGCGTCGTAATTAGTAATTGTAAGGCGCGGCGAGGGGCTGTCCCAAGTGTGATTTACAACCAAGAAGAATCCGCCGGGCTGAATATACCGGCTTGGAAGGTTAAACACCTGCCATTCAGTGGGGATTAAAGTGTTGGCTAAGTCTGTTCTGCCGTCATAGGGATTCATTTGAATTTGCAAAGACATTTCGCCCAAATATACAGGGGCGTTTGTGGGGTTAAAAATCTCGATAAAGCCGTGGGAAACCGAGTTTGTACCCGGGTCGCCTTGGGCATAAACTTGGTTAATCAGCAAAGAGGGTTCTGCCGAAACTATGCCCCACGGCCCGTCGTAGCTTGAACGCGGCCTGAGTTCTTGCCACTGTGCGTCAGAAATTTCCAAATATCTTACGCCAACAAAGTCGGCGGCGTTGTTGCGTGTATCATGGAAATCAACCCTGCGAATGCCCTCCGAGCGGGAAATGCGTGCGGGTGATACAAGGTAGTTATCCACTCTGTCACGGGGCGGTGCAGAGTTGAACGCGCCAACCAAATCTGCAACCCGCGCCCAATCAGCCGCGTAGGTGATAAACGGCGGCAAAGCATATTCGCCGCGCACCAAAGCAACAGCCAAAGCGCGATTCCCGAATTCCTGATTCCAATAAATATCCGGGTTTGTTACGGCGCGACGGCCGGGAATGAGTATACCTTGCGAGCTTACAATCAAAAATGAGGAATGCGGCTGAATATAGTACCCTGTAAGCGAGAGTACATCCCAATAAACTGGTGGCGCAGCTGCGGGGTCGCCCGGGTTTTGAACCTGCAATGTAAAGTTGCCCAGATAAACTTCGTCACCAGTGGGGTTATAAAGCTCGATAAAGCTGTGCGAAGCCGCGTTAGAGCTTACATTTCCGCCGCCATGCACCTGATTGATTAAAACCTGCGGCGCAAGCCTTCCGACATCCGAAGCGTGAACTATGTCGAGTACCCCTCCTGCCCCGGAAACCGAACCCGCGCTTAAAGCCGCAAAATCCCCGAAAACGTAGTCAAAGTCGTACTCGAAAATAATGTCGCCCGCGCTGTTTCTTATTACAATGTCATCCACCCAAAACGGAATGCCCTGTAACCTTGGGAAGCTTGTTGTAATGCGTAATCCGTTGTCGGTTTGGTATCCGTAGAATGTGAAAGTTATTTCGTTCCATTCGCCGCGAGTAATGGGTATGTCTGTTAATGAATTTATTCCGTCATCAAAATTCCACGGAGCCCCCGGGCCGGGTGCCGACCTGTAGTTGGGCTGAACCCACACGGAAGAATAAAGAGGCTCGTTTGCAAAAATCAAAAATGAAACAGTGTATGCGGCATCGGTTAGGGGGAGGTTTACCTCAAGTGAACCCCAATTTGTGGTGGGCGTTATTCTGCCAACCATGCCCGTGGCTTCGCGTACTTCCGAAAAACCGGCATACAAAACTACGTCGTAATTGGGCATCACAAAAGTTGTTGTGGGACTGTATGCATCTTGGAATGCTGCATAGCCGTACCAACGGGTGAAACGATATCCCGCCGGGGCTGTTCCCGCGTCGATGGTGATAACCGTTCCCGCAATTGCAGAAGCGGGGGTTGCGCTCGCGCCGGTGTTAATTATTGTTTCTTCGGTATTGCACCAACTGTTTACTGTAATATCATGCGGCGATGCCGTTGTAAACACAGCATTTACCGCAATGTCAACATTCGCGCCAACATTTGCGGGCGGGGTAAAAATATGCGGGTTTTGATAAATTGTTGTTGCCGCACCCAAATGGGCGTTGGTAACATTGCACCAATCCTGAATCTCAAAATGCGAAAAAGCATAACCATGCATTGGCACAGCGGTAACGGTAACGGGCAACCCGCGAATATATTGCGCGTTAAACCCGCCGATGTAAAAACCGTGCAAGCCCTGCCTTTGGAATAAATCGGGGCGAATTTGCGCGCCGGAGATATCCAACCAGCCCCTGTCAACCCTTGTAGTTTCCGGTTGCGAAAAATAACAGGTTGACCACCAAATGGTGGTAAGCCCAGTTTCGTCAAGGTTTAAGCCCAATCCCGGTTGGTCGGTTCTGTTCAAATGCTCGCGAATATGGCCAACTGTGTAATTTGTACGGTATTGCATCCATGTGCGCATGGGTGCAATTTGGTTGTTGCGCCAATTTTGCAAACCGACTTCGGGGCTTGTTGCATTGTGAAGACGCCAACGATAAGAGTTCATTCCAAAAGTTGAAAGACGCTCCTCTTCCATTTGATTAAGCACATGTACCGTCAGCTCGGGGTTAAAAACAGTGCCTGTGTAGGTGGAATAACGCGCCGCAAAGGTGTTGCGGAAATCTTCATTGGCGAAAGAGATATTAATCAGCTCTGCAACCCAGTAAGGCCTGCGCCAGTCGTTGTCAACATGAACAAAGTCACTGAGCATGTTATCCCTGAACCCGTTTATGCCCTGTTGCGCACCAATGGAATGGTCAAAGTCTTGCACTATGAAGCGGTATCTTCCGTCCGCACCATGTATACCCGGCAAAACACTTGTTGTCCGCCAGTATTCAAAGTTATTGCCTATCCAGTCCCAGTTTCCGAAATGGAAGCCTGTTATAAGATAGTCAATCCAATCATCAACGCAAACGCGGGTTGCAAAATAATCCAAAGTATCTGTGTACTGCGGGAAAGCGGGATTGTTTGCGCGGTTAACGCTTTCCCGGGCAATTACGTAGATTCTGTGTGCGTTTGTCCAGTTGTAATGGGAGTTGTTCATCCAAATATCGCCGGAAGGCACGTTAAAAAGTTCGCGCAGAAGAGCCTCATGCCTATGCGTGCGCAGGTCGTACATTCCCCAAAATTCGCCGTTTACAAATACCGCGCCGTAAACAGAGTTTTGAATTGTAGGGCGAAGCGGCTCGGAAAGAAGATGAACAATTGAGTCGCGAATGCCTGTGCTGTGTTGCTCGGAAAGACGGGCGTTAAGATGCCTGAAATTTTCGATATTTGTGGGTTCGTAGAAATTCATGCGGGTTTCGGGGATGAAGTTTAGCTCGCCGCGAATTTCGCCGTCGCCTTGGTGGAAATTAAACCTTAACGAGCGTTTTGCATGTCTGCGCGAAAATTGGCCCATAACCCAAGCATTGGCTTCTTGCGAAGCAATAATTTCGCCGTCTGCAAACATCTCTACATTTACTACTTGGCGAGAACCCACCCAGTCGAAGTAAGGCCAAGGTGTAAGCCGAGGGTCGTATGCCTCACCGCGGGGGCCCCAGTTGTGGTACATTCCATAAATTTCATGAATGAATTGGTACGCATCCATTGTAAGGGAAAGGGTTCTTATGTTCTCGAACTCGCTGTTTATAAAAAATGTGCCTGTTGCGGTTTCAGAACCCAAGCCGTCGGCGTTGAATGCCCGTGCGCGAATTACCGTGCCATTGTAAACGGGTCGCGGTTGGAAATCGTTTCGCCAAGGGCCTTCGGAAGCCCAGCCAACGGCATGTTGAGACATTAGGGTGTTTTCCGGGGTGATGGGAGGGGTATTTATATGAACAGCCCCGGTTAGTACGGGTGAAAATCTGTTGGGAACACTGCCGTCTGTGGTATAGCGGATAACTGTGCCGCTTGGTGCAGAAATGGTTAAATCAAAGGCTGCCGGGTGGAAACCGGGATTGTGTGAGAATGTCGGCACTGCCGGAGGAGTACCGGGAATAGCAGGGCCTACAACATAAAAACCCGCTTCGCCCACATTGCTTGCCGCCCATAACCCGGCAAAATAATCCATACCAACTAAACCAAGCTCGCCCGGGCCGGCTGCCGGCAATGCATTTTCAGCCAAAGACCATATTTCGTTGTTACCTTCCGAGATTACAATGTTTGTAATAATAAATTCATCAACCAAAATTCCGGTGTTTATTCTCAAACGCCTTGCCGCACCACCGGTCATTCTGTTGTCGTGGGGGGGTGCAAAAAACGCTTCGTTTACACCGGCGATTGACATGGTAAATTCTTCGCCGTTGGTTTGGCGTGCATGGGGAACTTCCCTGTCCCATACATTGTTTACGCCCAAAAACGGCTCTCGAACGGTTACGGCATTGCCGGTTCCGGACGGCACAAAGCCAGTTATTTCAATGTTATAAGAATTTTCGTGCAGGTTAACGCCGGGTATTTCGGAAAAATCAATATCCACGCCTTGCCACGCACGGGTTCTTCTGTGAATGCGCAAGTAACTTTCAGGCGGTGGCGTTGTTTGAATTACTTCAAAAATACATATGCCGTCAATGGTAATGCCTGTGATTGTATATGGTTGGCTTGCGCCCGAAACCTCGTATGGGTTTAATGCTGTGGCAAAAAACGGAACGCGAACATTGCCGGAGCTTTGTGGTAAGCCCCATTCATGGCCGTTCCAACCCCACTCATTGGACGCATTCCACTCCGCTATTGTGTAAGCGGTGACGGTATCGTTAAACACTACGGCGAAACTGCCGTCTTGTGCAATGGGGCTTCCTGTTGATGTTCCTCTTACTTGAATTGCGGAATCCGTCGGGCTGGCGGTGCCCGATACTACAATGGTTGCCCCCGGGTTGCCGGCGCGAGTACGCAAGCCTGTGATATCAATGGCTATGCCGTTGTTGTGGTCATGGTTGTTTGTGCCGCGATTGCTTACGGTAATTCCATAATTGTTTGCGGAAAGTGACACAGCACCCCTTTGGCCGAAGTAAGCCGAATTTAAAATACTTTCCCAAGGGCCGGTTACAGCGTTGCCACCCGGGCGAGATACGAGAATGCCGGTTATATAAAAATTTCCGTCATCTAAATTGTCGTCTCTTCCTATGCGAATTGCATGGTCGAAACTAAAGTAATTGTCCACTATAAAGTTAAAAACCTTTATACCCCCCGGAACCATTGTTGCCGGGTTGTCAATCAGACGCCAAATAGCGGGTTGAATCAACCGCACACGTTCGGCATGGTCAATTTCGGGCACGGCAAAGGCGATTTGTACCGTGTCGCCAAGTGCAAGCCCCAGATTTGCGGGGAAAATATCAAAGCCCGGCCCCCAACTTTGGGGTGCGGGAGGCTCACCTGCGAAGGGCGCGATTTCGGTAAACAAAGTGCCGTTGATTGCAGAGATGCTCACATTGCCCACAGGCGATGTCCAATCTTGCCAATTGCTCATGTTGTAATCCATATTCCAAACAGATATATGCCCGTAGGGTAAAGTCAAATTGGCGGGCGCGGCGGTGCTTGTGACAGGAAGATAATCGCTTGCGGCTGAATCGTCGCCAGCTAAACCATCGTAGGCGTCAATGTTTTCGTCAATGCTTTCGCCGTTTTCGCCATTTTTGACGTAACCGTACTCGTATTCTAAGTAATAATTTGGGGGTTCTTCCGCGCCGTACTCTGCAAGCAGGTTGAATGGCGTCAGCAGCCCCAAAACCAAAATAATTGCAAGCGATACAGCTAAAACTTTTTTCATTTTTTTTGACATGCCTTCGGCACAAATGAATTCATGAAATTTATTTTTCACAATTTATCCTCCCTGTGCAAAACATCCTTTACAATTTTTAGAGTATAGCAGAGTGATTTTATTTTTCAATCGAAAAATTTGAAAAAAATGCATAAAATTTGAAAAGTATGAAAAATTGAACGCAACCTGTTTGAAAGATTTACGTCTTTATAATTGAAGGCAACAGCTAAAACCTGGAAGCGGAGGCGCGAGTATGAAACCGGAAAAATTATTTGACATTATTGGTGAGGCAGACGAACAGTTTGTGGCAGAGGCCGCAAGATACCCTGCAAAGGCGCAAATGGGCGGATGGTTTTTAAAAATTGCGGCGGCGGCGTGTTTTGCAACGGTGCTGTTTACAGCGGCGTGGTTCTTGCGGCAAGGGGGAAATTACGGTTCGCCCGTACGCGAAGGGAACGCGACAACTGCCGAAACTGCCGGCAACGCAGAAAACGTGCATTCTCAAACATTGGAGGTTGCAGAATTTCTTGGGTTATTTCCAAGTATTTTCAGCTTTGGAATTTTAGCGGAAGACGGCAGTTTTACAGATATCCACGGGCGAATTTTAGAAAACCGCCCGCTGATTGTTTGGAATGGCTACGATTTTCTAAATCCAGATAACAATGTAGTTTATGAAAATCTTTTTTTTGAAGATATGAACACGGAACCGGAAGCAGGTAGTATTGCCCGCATTGCAACAGGTTTCGCGCTGTACGATTTAAACGGCAACGACATTCCCGAAATTGTTATAACGCTTACCACCTTTGCTCGCGGGCGGCTTCAACCCATTGAAACAAGCGGGGAGCGGTCTTGGCCATTATATGTTTATGTAAGCGGCAATTGGGTTTCGCGTTCCGCGCCTGTCTCGGACGACGTGCCGAATTTTTTCCGCGATGTATATGGCAACTTGTTTATGCAAATATTTCACGAAGCAACTAATTCGGCAGTTTTTGTACACGCAGAGTTATACAACGAAATTTTGCTGACACAGGAACACATAGAACGCCCCGGTGCAGCATTAACCTCTGCGCGCCTGTACGAGGTTGAAGCTTCTGTAATAAATTTAATGTCTCAACGCTTTGGCTTGGCGCGAATGCGAGAGCCGGCAGAGCAATTCGCACGCGAGACGGCAAATCCGTTCCGTCCTTCGCCCTTTGTTGAGTCCTTTGTTGATGGAAGAACAGCGTCAATATCCTCGGCAGACAGGGCTTTGGCAGAAGAAATAACTCACGCGATTGTAAGTGATTTTAACGACCTAATCTATATCTATCGCCGGGGCTTGCAAAGCAATGGGCGAGGACAAATTTTTGAATATAACGGACTCTTTTACAACGAGGTTTCTGACCCGAATTTCACGTCTGTTCAATCGGTGCAGGATATTCGCGATTTAACAATGGCTGTGTTCACGCCCGAAAGCGCGGCGCATGTTCTGCAAACATTTTATTCTGCACACCCCATTTACAGGGAGTTTGACGGCGTACTTGCACGCGCCGCCGATTTTGAAGCGGCTGTTTTCAGCGCGTGGGCAGAAAGAGAAAATTTGATGATTTTCCCCATTTTGATAAACTACGGCAGTACGTTTGTAAGAGCTTTTACAGAAACAGAATTCACAATACGGGCAGAGGCAATCGTATATCAGGTAATGCCCAATGAAGATTTGCGAATGTCTCCGCGGATGTCGATGTTCAGAGCGTCGGAAAACGCGCTGGAAATAACTTTTGTGCTTACGGATAATGGCTGGCGAATTCTTAACGCATGGCCCGGCCTTGATGCTGACTTTCCCGACCATGGTGATGCAATAGGCGGCTTCTCGCCTGCCGCCAATCCGGCTTGGCGAGACCATCCGGCTTGGCGAGACGCTGAAGAATGGACATTTGAGCGTGACTTAGAGGTTGCAGCGCAGTATATGCAACGGTTTCACCATGGTTCGTTAACAGGTGCAATCGGCTTAGACCTTGAAGCGATGGCTTTATATCTCGACCCTGTTGAGGTAATTTGGATGACGGATTCCCAAAGAATGGCAGAACTTGGTTTAACAAGGGAACATTTTAGCCGCCACTATTATTTGCGCCACTACGAAACCCCTCGAACACAGCGTTTTTTACTGACAGACGAAACCGAATTTGTATTTATAGACACTGCCCACCTATTGCGCCACCAACTAAGTTATTCGCCTGACTTGGTGGCGCAACCCCCTTTCCAAGGGGGGTGGCAAAGTTTTGCAACGCAAAACTTTGACGGGGGGTTAATATTTGCAGCCGACCAGCCGAACAGGGGAAGCAATGCCATCCGTTACGATGATTTTGTATTTCATTTGAGGGAATGGTCAGAAGCTGCCCCGGAGTTAGACCCTGCGCACATAGGCACTGATACTTTGCAGCGCATTGTGCATTTTGTGCGGGTAAACGACGCGGGCGAGGTTTTGAGAATTGCGCAAGAATTTGTGTTTACACAATAGGTTACCTATTTGCGCAATAGGTTGCCTATATACTTCTTGCAGGGGAAGGGACTTACGAATGGATGATAATGCAATAATAAATTTATTTTTCTCTCGCGACGAAAGCGCGATAGCAGAAACTCAGCAAAAATACGCGGGTTATTTATTCACGGTTGCGTCAAACATTCTGCCAAGCATTCAAGATGCGGAAGAATGCGTAAACGATGCATATTTTAAAGCGTGGGAAGCAATCCCGCCAAAACGCCCTGCATTTTTGCGCAGCTTTCTTGCAAGAATCACACGCAACCGCGCACTGGATAAATATCGCGGCAACAACGCGCAAAAACGTGCAGGCAGTCAGGTTGACACGCTTCTGAGCGAGCTGGCAGAAGTCGTGCCGTCAAATGCAGATGTTCATGCAGAATATGAAAATAATCTTATTGCCGCAGATATTAACGCTTTTTTGCAAAGCCTCAGCAAAGAAGCTCGCTTTATTTTCATGCGCCGCTACTGGTACGCCGACAGCATCTCTGCAATTGCAGAAGGTTTTGGCATAAGCGAAAGCAAAGTAAAGTCATCCCTGCACAGGGCAAGGCAAAAATTAAAAAAACGCCTTGATTCTTGAACAATTTCGCTATATGCTATATACTGATGTTAGGGTGTGTCGACAGTAATTTTGTTCGATGTCTTCTGGTCGATATTTCCGCCACTCTTCGTCAGGATTTCGCTTGCGTGCCTCTAGCACGCGGCGCGA
>JGI24703J35330_11748195_pt1 | contig 11843 bp, 14 predicted proteins | sample TergutNt197P1_FD_35330 | JGI IMG/M metagenome (IMG submission 35330) | reverse complement strand
TGAATATTTTCATCTGCTGTTACAATTGTCATCTTTTCTAAAAGTGCAGTTGCAATGATGATTCCATCGAAAGGGTCGCGATGCAATAGCGGAAGGGCATTGAAAATTTCAACGTGCTTTTGGTCAATGTCTAAAATTCCGTAACCTCTTGTTTCAATTGCAGAGAAAACATCAGCAATGCCGTTTGGTAAAGGTAGCTTTCCAATACGGTTTTTGATAGCAATTTCCCATATAGAAGAAATGCTGATAGCTCTTTGAGAGTTTTTGTCAAGTAGAATTTTCTGCGTAGATTTTGACAATTTAGCAGGTTCAAACATTGACCACAGCAAAACATGAGTATCAAGAATATACTCCATCAGTACATATACTCCTTCATTTCTTCTAAAGGCTCGTTAAAATCATCAGGAATTACGGCCATGCCATCCCACTCGCCTATAGTAGGTATTTTGGTCGAATCCGGTTCACGCAAAAATCTAGGATTTTTTTCAGCGACTTTTTCTATCGGTTCAATAAAAGTAATGACTACCTCATATTGTTCTTTAATGGGAATGGGTTGTGAGGGTTTGAAATTGACCCCATCGTAAATCGCTTTCACAGCATACATATTTTTCCTCCTCTATATTCACAAACAGGGCAAGGTACGCACTTATACACTAATGTAAACCTTTCGCAGTGTGGTTTACCAGGGCTTTTGTGTTTATTGACTATACAATGCAATTTATTTTTTTAATTAACAGACAATTAATTTTTCTAAGAAGTGTTTGATTGTTGAAATCGAATTTGTTGCCCAATAGTTGAGCATTGCGTTTACATACTCTGCATAATCTGAATTGCTAAAAATCATGATGCCCACACCATTTTCTATGAGAAATTTGTTGGCGATGAAGTTTGCGACACGTTTGTTTCCGTCCCCAAACAATTGTGAGCGATATCCAAATAAAAACAAGTCAATAGCCCGCTCAATTACAGGTTTTGATGTGCGTATTACACAGTTAATTGCTAATCGTACTTCTATTTCGTTTGGGGGTTCAACAGGATTTTTATCGTTCGGCATATATGCTTTTGCCTTGCGTAAAGTACCAAGCGTTGATTCCCCTATTAAACCTGTAAATAAAAGTGTATGGATATGAAGCCAATAATCTAATGTGATTTCTTCATTTATCGTTTTAAGTAAATGCTCCCATGTGTTTTTAAAATTAACTACGCATTTCAAATCATCGTATCTTATTCCAAAGTTTTTTAGTTTCGTATCGTCAAAAAAATTCATATTACTATCGACAATATTAATGTCATATGACTTGCCAACGTTTACACCTTCAATCCTTGGTGGTAACAGTTGTTTCGTCGATAATAATTTTTTAGCTAATAAAATATTGCTTTCAACGGACATAGCATTATTATAGGAGATAATAAACTTCCTTCCAATTTGACAAATAGTATTCTGTTATCTTTCCCAATTTAATCAGGGCATCCTAATTGACTTAAAAAGACCAACTTTCGGTGTCAGAACATTCGAGGACAACCAAGTTTAACAGGGTAAAATCGTAAAAAATATAACCACGCATACTTACAACTGATTGTAAAAATCGTGTATATTCAACTTGTTGAATATACAAATTTCTTTTGCAATTTTATGAAATGTACCAATTTTCATTGGGTTGCGGTAGGGGATAGTAATTTTGTGTATTTTATCGGCCTTGTTTTTAATCATTCTGATATGGCTACCTTCTTGTCTAACAAAAACATAGCCATATCGTTCCAAAACTTTAATTAAATCCCTTGCATTTACATCTCTTGGTATTTTCATACCGCTATAACCTCATCCTTAACAAAATGTATTCGTATTAATGAAGGCATCTCATCTTCGTCAAAATGGCAATTGACCGCCTCGCGTAGCATTGTGGGTAAATCGTTATATTCATCACATTCAGTAAATATAGAATGTCCTATCGCCTGTGCTTCATACCCGCCGTCGAGGGATTCGTTTACAGTAAAGATTATTTCATTTAACACGGTATAACACCTCTTTCTTTTTTTACTTCAAGGGGATTAGACTGGTGAAGCCCAGTATTTACACGGCTTCAATAATTTATCCCTATTATAATACTTAAATGCACCATCTTCATGACCCATAAGAGCAAGCGCATTTGTCATAATCCCCGGAGATATAAGTTTATCTAAAATATCAAAATCAAACTCGCCCCATATTTTTTGCTGATAAAACGCACGCTTGCTGTTACCATGATTATATCATGGGCGCAACCATACTCAAAACAATTATTTTCGCAAGCCACTTGACAGGGATACAATCATCAAGAGTGTTTTGGTCACAAAGTGAGCCGTCAAAACCAATTTCACATTTCGGCAATGAGTTATGCAAAAATTTTAACATCTTTTCAGCAGCTATCATTTGCCATAGGCTCATTTTCTCAACATCCTCTCAAAGGCTCTTGAAACATGGCTTTCTTCAGATTATCAACATAAAACCCGGCTTCACCGTTTGACAGTTCTCCACGCGCTTCTTCAATTAAGTTGCAAATATTGTAAAACAAATGTCTTTCTGTCGGATTTTCACCAATATTGCCTCGATAACCACGAAGAATTTTTGTGGCAGTATCTCCCCAAAAGTATCGAATATCGTTAAGTGGGTCATTGTAGCAGGCGATACCAAAATCCAATAGACCGCAAATTTTCTTTGTATCAGGGTCATAATGAAGATTCCAAAAATGCAAATCACCATGACAAAGCACCATTGGTACAGAGTTAGCCTTGATAGCTGTAAGAAAATCATCTGCAATTTTTTGTATTCTTAATTGCTCTGCTGGGGTAAGCGCGTTTTTTACATCAGCATTGTAATGCTTGTAAAAATCTACAAGATTTTCTTCGCTATTCCACTTTGAAATTCCTCTGATATGCGGAACGGGTGCACTGTGTATCTGATGCAAAATTTCTCCCAGCTGAAAAAAAAGTGCGTTCTTTTCCTGCATAGAAAAACTTTCGTAAATTTCTTGCGTAAACTGTACACCCGGAATAAGGCTCATACCTAACACTTTTCGACCGTCGGATAGCTTGCCAAGATGTAATGGTTGTGGAATGGGTACATCCACTTTCCCTCGAAGCGCACAAAGCACATCGTATTCCGGTGCTAAATCGGAATACGATGTGTCGGCTGTAAGCGCGACTTTGAATATGATTTGATTGTTGGCTAAATAGATTTCCCCGGCTTTTCCGCCGGTAATACGTGTTAAACTATGAATTATTAAATCCGGAAAAGCGGTGGCAAGTAAGGATAATATACGTGACACCCCTTTCGAATTATTCTACTGTAGAGCGGGTTTGAGCGGTTCAAGCCAAAACATCTTACAGTGTTTTTAGGCATAATAAAAACCGCAAGCCACGGATTCTTTTACATACCTCATATGTTGCATAGGTCAATATAAAACTTGTTGATATAATCAATATGATTTGAACAAAGGTATTTTGAGTGAACATGAAAATCCAATAAGCAACAACAATAACCCATGACTGATGAAATATATATACAGGAAACGAAGCCCCTGTTAGATAGTCCGTAGCTTTATTTTTAAAGTTGCAATAATGTCTGCCGAGTCCTAGTATTGCTAAAATAGAAATCCATCCGTAGAAAGACTGGAAAATATCATGGGCGATATAGGGAGCGTTAAGGTTATTATTTATATACATGTGGAACAAAACTAAATTGACAATCATGCAGACTGTGGCGACGGCCAGCAGGTGGATACGATAATTGTCAAGCTTTTCCAGCAAAACATCTGTAGATAAAAGCAAGTATCCCAAAATGAAATATCCAAAATAACGCCCCAAGCTATGACCAAAATCTAATACAGGTGTAAGCACAAGCGGCAACAGGAACATTGATATAATCAAAGGCATTTTGCGCGTGTCAATTTTTTTCTTATTGAAAAAAATCATTATTGGTAGCGCAATCATAGAGATAACAAACAAAAATAATATAAACCATAAGTGAGCAGGCGTAAATCCGCCCCTTGTGCCTGTTAAATCTGTGGGGCTTGTAAAAAACAACACATACTGATAAAAATAACCCCCTGTAAATCCATTGTGAAAGCGTTCTGCAATAAAGGTTTGGGCAGGGACAACCAGCAAAACCCCTGCAATCAATGGGATTAGCAATTTAAAAACACGTTCTTTTGCATATGCAAGTGGCGTTCTTTTTTGCAATGAGTAATAAGAGCTGATTCCGGCTAAAGAAAACAACAAAGGCATAAACCAAGGGGATAAAGCAACAATAAATGCTGATGTCCCGATGATACTTTGTCCTTCAATATAAAAATTTTCTCCAAACGCATTATAAATCATAAAAGTATGATATGGAATTAAAATCAATATGCATATCCAGCGTATGTTATCAATAAAGTTTTTGCGTGGCATATATAATCCCTTTCGTGGGTCAGGATTGGATTGCATAATCGAGGCAATACACAATTTCTCCGCAGACTATCCGACCGTCAGGAACAAAACCAAGCTGTTCATATAACTTTTTTGCTGTTTCGTTCTCGGGTTCAAAGCTCAAATATACCTTGGAATGTTCTTTGTCCTGCTTTAATATTTCCAATATCTTCAATAGTGCAATTTTGCCGTAGCCCTTTTTCTGATGTTTTTTATCAATCATAAGGCGATAAATCCAATACTCGCTATCTTCATAGTCCATGCAATACATCACAAAGCCGACCAATTCATCGTTACTATAAATCGCCAAAGGAACACATTCAGACTGTGCTTTCGCCTGTGCCAACGAATAACAATTGCTCGCAATATAATCCTTTTGTCCGTCAAAGACCGACAATTCAAGTACTGCACTAAAGTTGTCACGGTTAATTTCTCGTAACTCAATCATCTGCGAAACACTCCCACAAATATAAAATTTTGTGCATGTATTATTTTATCACAACTTTATTGATTTGCTCCAAGATGTTTCACGATTTAGGGCGTTGGTGGTAGTAGCAACAGGTCCCGGTCGGGGAGAGAAACACGTTAGTTGAAGTGCTGTATGCGGGCTTGAGCGGTTATGACCAAAACATCTAAAGCGTCCTCCGAAAACCCTTCATGAGCATTACGATGAGGGCAGTTAATTGAGGCCGTCTTTATATTGCATGAAAATTGTTGACAAATTAAGACAAATATTGTATCGTTTCGACATAATTTGAATGAAGTAACTCTTTAATGATACGTTTTACGGCATAATTTGCTCATATGTTTCTTTAGAATCATAGAGGAGGTGGTGTCAATGAAGCGTTCACAAAGGAAGTTGTACAACTTGAACAAATTAAAAAAATATCATTCTAAACACTCTACACCTTTGAAATCAAATCAGGGTGAGTTTGTTGCGTGCAAATGTTCTATTGTTAGACGATTGCACACTGTTAACCAAAAACCTGAAATGCATAATAAAAAGACATTGATGGACGCATTTACGAAAAAATGCATCAATACAAATCAACGTGTTAGAACTATAACTAAAAACGGAAGTGCCATAAAGAGGACAAGCTTCTTGTCAAAAAAAGCGAGACTGGAGTATATTAACAACTATATAAATGATGACAACAATAAAATGACAAGTGAAGACCTGCTGTTTTATGATAGACACGTTAATCTTTCTGCAAAAGAACTCTCTGACTTATCAGGCATGACCATGGTATATGGCGGAATGACTCCCGAAGAATCGGAAAAACACTTTACAGAAATGTTAAATGAAATAGAATTTATGTAGCCCTATAGAGAGTGGGATAAAAATGAGTCATGAAAATAAAAGAAGATAATAAAATTCAATTACGAAATTCAGTTATTTTCTACCGGTCAATAATTATCAATATTTTCGAAAAATTGAAGCCTAGAGTGAAAGAAAAATATCCTTGCATAGAGCTAAACATAAATTCTGACATGCTCTTGTCTATTTTACAAACTTCATTTTATAAAAAAGAATACAATAAATCATATAGGATTAATGTTGATGAACTCAACAAAAAAATTTATGAAATGAAGCCCGTGATTGTTATAAATACAGATAAAACAATTGATTCAGATGCAATCACAAGCCGAATAAATGGCAGTTTTGCATTTGAGTGTTCCAAAATTTTAAAGGGTATTAATTATGGAAAATTTTAGATTATTAACTACACTACTTTAAAACAGGTAGTGTTTTTTATCTAAACATAATCAAGCCCATTTCTACTCCTAAGATATAGTAAAGTATGAGGACTATAACAGATGCAACGACTATGAGCATTATTTTACCAAACTTTACTTGGCGGCGGATGCGACTGACGCGAGCTTTTTCTCGTGCTACTGCGTCTGCCGCTCTTTTATGCTCGGTCAGGTCAAATGAATCCTCGGCAAAGCTCATTGTGTTTTTATTCATGGCATAATCCCCTTTCCAGTCTTTGGACTTAGATTGTACCATTATATGGTAATTTTTACAAGAAATATTTTTGTGTATGTTGTAAAATATCGTTTGTAATGGTAATATATTTGTAATATTTCTGCGGCGTGTTTGATACTGTAAAACCGGCAGCTACGGATTTTTTGCACATGCAAAACAATCCGTATATTGCGGGCGTTCGCGGTGTCGAGCGTTGCTCGACTTGCTCACGTCCTCATATCGCTGCTCATTTTTCTGAATCTTAAACACGCCCTTCTGCGGCGTACAGCGGGGGATTTCTATGGTAAAACTGCCTTCATTTTTTAGTGATGGTATGGTAATAGGCAAAGAGGCAAAGGTCTGGGGATGGGTACAACCCGGGCGTGTGGTCACTGCGACTTTTTTAGAAGAAACATATGAAGCCGCCGCCGATGAGGACGGGCGGTTTGAATTTATATTGAAGGCAGAAGAGTATGGCGGCCCCTTTACATTGGATATAGCGGGTAGGACGATAAGGGATGTATATGTAGGCAGGGTGTGGCTTTGTGGTGGGTCATCAGGCATGGAAGAACCCACAAGCCGCATGAAGCTCGTACTCGATGAGAACATAGAAGAAGATACAAGAATCCGCGTTTTTCAAGCGGACAAGGGCTTTGATTTTGAAGATATGGCTACAGATGTAAAAGGCGAGTGGCGGACGGCCTCCGGCTGGTTTTTGGAGCATATTAACTCTGTGCCGTATTTTTTTGCGCGTTCCATTTTGGAAAAAGAAGATGTTCCGATGGGTCTTATTTGCACGCCCGTAGGTGGTACAACCATAGAGGGATGGTTGCCGGAAGAATCGCTGTTTGCGTTCCCGGAATATCACAAACAATTACAACAAGCTCGCGCACCGGGCTGGTTGGACGAAAAACAGGAAAATGCACGCAAACGTGTAAAAATATGGAAAAGCACACTGGAAGCAAAAGACCGCGGCATTATCGAGGGTTGGCATCACAGCAACTGCGACGACAACGAGTGGGAGAACAAAATGCTCTTTGACACATCGGGTCTGCCGCGCCATGGCTCCGTATGGATAAGGCGTAAGTTTCATATGCCAAAAATGGATGAAAACGAAGATATACTTTTAAAATTCGGGCGGGTAGAAAACTCTGTCAGCGTTTATATAAACGGTGTTAATGTGATTAATGTGGATTATATGTATCCGCCATGCGCATGTGTTTTGCCTAAGAGATTGCTAAGGGAAGGTGAAAACACAATCGCTGTTAGAATAGTGGGCGAGGCAAACACCCCCATGGTAGTATCGGGCAAGGATTATCTGATTTCTTATGCAGGATTTCGCGTAGACCTAAACGGTATGTGGAAGCGGCGTTTGGGTGCAGAAATGCCCATGTGTCCGCCCAGTAGATATTTTTTCAGCTATCCGAGTGGTGTTTACAACTATATGCTTGCACCGCTCATGGGATATACGGTAGATGCAATCCTCTGGGGACAGGGTGAGTCCAACACGGCACGCCCCCACGACTACAAGGCTCTTTTCACAGAGTTTGTAAATAACATGAGAAAACATTTTGGCGATGTGCCGATTGTATACACCCAAACCGCAAACTACGTAGACCCATATAGTTATAATTTTATAGAAGGCTTTGGCACGCCCGGTGAGTACTGGGCAATTTTGCGTGAGCAACAACGCCGCTGTCTGGAAATCCCAAACACAGCCATGGTAGTGACCATAGACTGTGGAGAATATAATGACCTGCACCCCATAGACAAAAAAACCGTAGGCCATCGGATTGCTCTGCATGTGCGGCGTATGGTGTATGGCGAGGATATAGTATCCGACGGTCCATTGGTAGATAAGGCAGAATGCTATCGAAAACGCCTCACCGTTTTTTTCAAACATGGCGAGGGTCTCTGGGAAAAAGGCGGACATCCCATCTTGGATGTAATAGACGACACAGGTACATTGTACAGGCTATACGCTTCTGTATGGAATAATGCCCTCAACGTAGTAGTAGGCGATATGACTCCCGTAAAAGTAAGATTCGGATGGGTAGATTGCCCTGTTGTACCCCTTTATAATGCATATGGACTGCCCGCATCACCGTTTGAGTTTGATATTATTAATTAGGGAGCTGTGGTTTTATGTATAGTTTATACTTGCATTATATTGTCATTATTGCGGCCTTGATTGCGGCACTTTCTTCTGCCATTACTTATTATGTTATCAAAACTTCTAAAAAACGCGCTACTGTTGCCGCTTATGACAGCGCGTCTTTTTATTTCGAATCAGTGCCGCTTGTGCTTGCACTCTGGGATTTGGAAGGTAATGTACTCGAATGTAACCAAGAAGCAGTAAAAAGATATGGCCTCACCGACAAAGAAGAATTTAAGGACTACAGCTCTATTTTGATGCCTGACTATCAGCCCGGCGGCTATATGTCTATGAACAGATGCTTCAAACTCTTCGAAAACGAGCAGGACGACGGACATCTGGTCTGTAATGTAATGCATTACAACATGGACGGCGAGCAGATTCCTATGGAAGTATCGTTTTTTAAAACATCACACAGGGGCGAGCCTGTTGTTTTGACCTGTGCTACAGACATGCGCGGGATTTATGACTATATGGAAAAAGCGCATGAGGCCACGGAGCGTATGCAACTTATGTTTGACGCTACGCCGATGGTCATTATGTATTGGAACAAAAACCATGAATGCGTGGACTGTAACCAAGCCGCCATGGACTTTTTTGATGTAATGTCTAAAACAGAACTCACAGCACAGTTTTCGGCATATAGCCTGAGCATCCAACAGGACGGCACACCCTCGGAAGAATATTGGGAAAACTATCTCGACACGGCATTCGAAGAAGGCTATACACAGTTTGAATACGCAATAAAGGGCAGCCTCGATGATGACTCAAACTGGGTTTTCTTTGATGTAATCAGTCAGAGAATGCGCTCTTCGGGCGAGGATGTTGTCGTCACATATGCAAACAACGTAACAACCTACTACGCGATGATGACAGAAAAAGAACGCAGTGCCGTAGTAGAAGCAGAATCAAAAGCAAAAAGCCGCTTTTTGGCACGCATGAGTCACGAAATCCGTACACCCATCAATGCTGTACACGGCATTGCAGAGATTTTGCTAAAACGCGAGGACCTAAAGCTGGATGTAGAAGAAGCTATCACAAAAATCAAAAGCTCATCATCGGCACTCATCGGTATCGTCAATGATATTTTGGATTTGTCAAAAATCGAAGCCGGCAAACTTGACATATTCGAAGAAGAATATACTGTCTCCAGCCTGATTAGTGATGTAATCCAGCTAAATGTTTTCCTGATTGGTGACAAGCCCTTGGACTTCGTCGTAGATGTTGACGAAAACTTGCCGCTCCATTTGCGTGGCGACGAGTTGCGCATTAGACAGGTGCTGACAAATGTGCTTTCTAATGCCTTTAAATATACAGAAAAGGGCAGCCTGCATTTTATAGTAAAATTTACAAAGGACGAAGAAAGAGCCAGCAGCATTTTCCTTGATATTACAATAAAAGATACAGGCAAAGGCATGACACAAGAACAGCTTGACACCCTGTTTACCGAGTATACACGCTTTCATGAGGATGAAGACAGATTTACTGAGGGCACGGGGCTTGGTATGCCTATAGTGTTTAATCTGCTCAATATTATGTCCGCAAAAATCAGGGTCGAGAGTACGGTGGATGTAGGCACTACAGTAATGATTTCTATCCCGCAAAAGGTGATGACCGCAGATGTAATCGGTGCAGAAGCCTCAAACAGACTGCGTGAGTTTAAGGTCGATGTAAAATCCAAAAAAGATACATTTGTGCCGGAACCCATCCCCTACGGCAAGGTACTTGTGGTGGATGACGTGGAGACAAACCGATTTGTTGCGCGTGGGCTTTTGAGCTATTACAAACTGCAAATAGATACCGTAAACAGCGGAATCGAAGCCATCGAGCGCGTAAGCGAGGGCAAAACCTACGACATCATCTTTATGGATCACATGATGCCGGAGATGAACGGCGTAGAGGCCACGCGCCGTCTGCGTGATATGGGATACGACCGCCCAATCTTGGCATTGACTGCCAACGCAATGATAGGCAAGGCCGATGATTTTTTTGCAAAGGGCTTTAGCGGATTTTTAGCAAAACCCATCCAGTCAAAAGAGCTGGACGAGGTTTTGCACGAATTTATAGAAAAACAAGAATACTACGAAGAGCCAGAGGAAGAAGAAGAGGACTATGACGACGGTGGCATGGACGATTACTACAACAGTCCGGAAGTAATACAGATGATGAAGGAAGATTTTAAAGAGAATCATAACAATGCCATAGCCGAGCTGGATGAGGCTTTTGCAGAAAATGACATGGAGACTGCACAGCGCATCACCCACACCATAGGCACATTGTCTCGCTACATGAAAGAGGAGTTGCTAGAAAAAATAGCAGAAGTAGCCGAAAACTCCATCATCGCCGAAAAACCCGACATGGACGCAATACAACTATTTAAAGAGGAATATGTAAGGGTACTCAACCAAATATAAATTTTTTGATTTTCTTCCCCTGCGCGGATGGGTTGAGGCATAAAATCTGTTCTGTAATTTTTTCACATGCCTCATCTTTTTCAATTTTTTCTGCTTGCTCAAAGACAGCATCACCAAAATAACTCTCGGTAGTACAAAAAACCGTAGATGCCCAACAACCGCTCTCTTCTTGGACAAGCGTTTTATAAGCCCTTCCGCACATAGTTAAAAACATTTGCATTTGCAACTCCGTCAGAGCCTTGTCAAATGCAGACTTGTCTTCTTTTGCCGAAAACCCTGCCGCTTGCCTCATGAGATGTGTCGGCATGGTACCGTTTTGCGCCACAACATCGTATATACGCTTTGCGGCATAACTGATTGTGCCTGACTTATAGGCATCTTCAAAAGAATCGCCGCCGCGCCTTGCCGCCAAAAAATATGGATACCATTCCTTTGTAATAAATCCACTCTTTTTGAAAAACACCTTGGCATATGCAATATCCTTACGCTCATCAAGCACACGAATACGCCACTCCCACGGGTCGGTGTCCTTATCGCCGGTATGCCAGCGGATAGGTGTTTCATATGGTATGGCCTCATTCCAGCCCCAGTCAACAATAGCATATATGCCGTCTGTACTGCCACCGGCCATAGAAAACCCTGCACTTAGTAACGTTTCAACAAAATCATTGTAATTTTTAATCATGATTCTTCTGTCCCTCCATGACCTTTTCTTAATTATATTTCGCATAGCTAAAACAATCAATGCTTAATCCGCTATAAAATTAGAGAGTGTTAACATATAACCATTGAAAACATGATAAAGGTTTAGTATAATCTATCCATGAGACTAACAGTTGAACACCTCAAGATTATTGAG
>JGI24703J35330_11748196_pt1 | contig 11845 bp, 8 predicted proteins | sample TergutNt197P1_FD_35330 | JGI IMG/M metagenome (IMG submission 35330) | reverse complement strand
GAACGCCGCATAACGGAGAGATTCTGCAAGTTCGCGCCGACAAAGCATAACGGAAAAAGCGGCGCGCAGATGCCCAAATGGGGTTTTCGGAGGTTGCATCAATAAGCGCGGCCCCAAACTACCATTTTATCGGCGGGTTCTCCGCAAACGAAGCATTTTTCGCCTACCTGCTCTTGGGCGAAGGGAATACAGCGGCTTGTGGCGGATATTTCTTCTTTTACGCGAAGTTCGCAGTCGTCACTGCCGCACCACATTGCCTTTACATGGCCGGGGGTTTCGTCCAGAATTTTTTTCATTTCCTGCATTGTTTGGGCTGTGAATGTTTTTTCTTGGAGGCGGGATTTTGCCTTGTCAAGAAGGTTTTGGTGGATGCTTTTGAGGATTTCTCCGATGGTCTTTTCGGCAGAATCCATTGGGACTGTTATTTTTTCGCCTGTGTCGCGGCGTGCTATTACAAATTGGTTTTGTTCGATGTCCTTCGGACCGATTTCAAGGCGAATGGGAACGCCTTTCATTTCGTATTCCGCAAATTTCCAGCCCGGTTTTTTGTCGGAAGAATCCAGCTTTGTGCGGAATTTTTTTGAGATGGTGGCTTGAAGTTCCTGCGCTTTTTCGAGAACGCCCTCTTTGTGAGCGGCTACAGGGACGATAACGACTTGGATTGGCGCGATTGAAGGCGGCAGAACTAGCCCGTTATTGTCGCCGTGAACCATGATGATTGCGCCGATTAGGCGAGTGCTTACACCCCAAGATGCCTGATGTACATATTGCTGTTTGTTATTTTTGTCAAGATACTGAATGCCGAAGGCGCGGGCGAATTTATCGCCGAAATCGTGGGTTGTACCGGATTGCAAGGCCTTGCCGTCGTGCATTAGATTTTCAAATGTGTAGGTACTTACCGCGCCTGCGAATTTTTCGCGCTCAGTTTTCTGTCCTTTGATATAGGGCATTGCCAGAACGTCTGAAGAAAGTTCGCAGTAGATGTCTAAAATGCCCAATGCTTCCGTGAGTGATTCCTCTGCGGTGGCATGGGCTGTGTGACCTTCCTGCCATAAAAATTCTCGCCCGCGTAAGAATGGGCGCGTTGTTTTTTCCCAGCGCATTACGGAACACCACTGATTATATAGGCGTGGCAAATCGCGGTACGACTGGATATCGTTTGCGTAAAACGAACAAAACAATGTCTCCGATGTAGGGCGAATACAGTAACGTTCGGTTAGTTTCTCCGTGCCTCCGTGTGTCACCCATGCCACTTCCGGCGCGAATCCCTCGATATGGTCGGCTTCTTTTTGAAGCAAATTTTCGGGAATCAACAGCGGCATGTAAACATTTTCATGACCTGTGGCTTTTAGCCTATCGTCCAATGCTTTTTGTATTAGTTCCCAAATTGCGTAGCCGTATGGCTTGTATATTATACAGCCGCCGGTTTCTGCATATTCTGCAAGCTCGGCTTTTCTTACTACATCTGTGTACCACTGCGCGAAATCTTGGTTCATATCCGCTATGGCTTCTACTCTTTTTTCCATTTTCATCTATCCTTTACACGCTGAACTTTTGCGCCCAGCGGAAATTATAAAAACCTACGCCTATTCTTCTGTAAGCGGGGTTTAAAATGTTTGCGCGATGCCCTTCAGATTCCATCCAGCCCCTGACGACTGTTTCGGGAGTGCGGTGTCCGTTTGCCAAATTTTCTCCCATAGAGCGCGGCGAAATTCCGAATACTTTTTGTGAAATGTTTGCAAAATGCCCATAAATGGGGCTTGTGTGATTGAAATATCCCAAATCGTACATGCTTTGTGCTTTGAAGCGGGATGCCATCATTAGCGGCGTGTATTCTTCCAACTCCCTGAGTCCCTTTTCGGCTCTTTCGATGTTAACAAGGCGAATAACTTCTCGCTCAAATTCTGTGCCGCCGCCAAGGGCATTGTAATTGGAAATCCAATCTTCAATTTCGTCGGCGGTTAAACGGCGGTCGGGGATGCGCATTTGAACATTTGAATATACAAGCACGGTGCTTGATTCTTCGTCCCAGTCCACATTGTATCCTACGCTGGCAAGCACTGCCCGAATAGGCAGCATTGTTCTATCGTTTATAACCTGCGCAGGAACATCCAGCCTGTGGGTGCGTCCGTTTGTTATAAATTCATCGCTATCTATTGCAATGATTATTTCATCGTTTTCGCGAATCAGTGTAACCGTTCGCGTTTCCTCTTCCCAGTCTACATCAAAGCCAATATGCTCGAACACTGACCGAACGGGAACTAAAGTACGCCCATCTACTACCGCAGGGGCTTGGTCGGTGAAAATAATTTTTTGCTCATTTATCGAAACATTTATTTCGTCGGCATATACCTGCGTCGTAAAAAAAATAACAGCAAGAACCAGGCTGATTGCTTTTTTCAATTAAATCACTCCTACATTGTTTTCATTTTCCTAGTTTTCGCTTTACGGTGCTGTAATATTCCAAAGCGCGGTCGAATTCTTCCTGCGTAAACTCCGGCCATAATTTTTCTGAAAAATATAGCTCGGCGTAAACCGTTTGCCATGGTAAAAAATTACTTAAACGGCGGTTTTCCGCGCCCCCTGTGCGAATTACCAAGTCTATATCGGGGATTCCCACTGTGTCCAGAAATTTTTCAAAAAACTCCTCGGTTATTTTTTCAGGCTGAATTTTATCGCTCTTGGCTTCGATGGCTATTTTTTTTACGGCACGAATGATTTCGTCGCGCCCACCATAGCTCAGGGCGATTTGTACATATAGGCTTTTGCAATTTTCCGTCGCATTTTCTATATCGCGAATTATGGAAAGCGTTCTGCTGTCGAAGCGGCTTAGTTCGCCGATTATTTTTATTCGCACGTCTTTTTCTATACAACGCGCTTTTTCTTCAATAAAATATTTCTCTAAAAGGCTCATAAGATGCTTTATTTCCATAGGTGCGCGCCGCCAATTTTCCGTGGAAAATGCATATACCGTCAGAAACTCCACGCCCGATTGCAAACACCAGTCGCATATATGCCCAAAATTTTCCGCACCCTTGTTATGCCCCGCATAAAGCTCCATTTTATGGGCTTTTGCCCAGCGGCGGTTTCCGTCCATTATCACGCCTATATGCATCTAATACCTCCGTGTTAATAAATAATACACCAGCCCGCGCAAAAGTTTATGATGTCTGGGAGTTAATTTATTTTCGATTTCGTTAAGTGCGTTTTGCGAAAAGCGTTCGATTTCCGACTCTGCGTAGGATTTCGCTCCTGTTTTTTCAAAAATATCGCGGATTACTTTTAAATCGTCTTCATTGGCTTTTGGATTGCCATAAATTTTTTCCAAATGCGCGTTCTGCTCCGGCGAGGCGTGTTTTAGCGCGTAGCCATACAAGATAGTTTGCTTTTTCTCAATTATATCCGAAAGCGCAGGCTTTCCAAGCACTTTTTCAGAGGCGTAGATTCCAAGCAGGTCGTCCTTGATTTGAAAAGCAATTCCCAGCGGAAGCGCGATTTCGCGCAAAGCATCCAAAAGTTCCTCGCTCGCTCCGCCGCATATTGCCCCCAGCATAAACGGCCCGGCAAGTGTGTACCACGCTGTTTTGTATTCATAAATTTCCAAGACCGTACGCATGTATTCGTCATAATCTTGCACGATGTTTATTGGAAAATATGGCAATGAAACATCTACGATTTCACCTTCTAGGGTTCTTAATTGAATTTTTGAAAAAAACTCAATCACCTTTACAAGAATTTCTGATTCCAGCCCCGAACTTGCCAAAATTTTATTAGACAAAAACAGAGCATAATCACCAATACATATTGCTCTGCTAATCCCAAAATGCGCATCTTCCTGAACTGCGTGTATCGTAGGTTTTCCACGGCGTGTAACGCTTTTATCCAAAACATCGTCGTGTATTAAAATTGCGGTTTGGAAAATTTCATAAGCGGCGGCTATTTGAATTATGCTTTGTGGAATCATACTGTCTTTCGCCACAGCATATCCCAGTTTTATCATCGCGCCGCGTACGCGCTTTCCATTTTTATTTTGATTGATTAAATCATTAATTGCTTCTTTTATAACATGATTTTTTCGGGCTTCGGATTCTTCATCTAAAATAGAGTCGCAAACCATATCTATTTCTGTTTTGGACTGCTCTAAAAATTTTGCAAAACTTAAAAAATCGCGAATTTTTTCAATCGTTTCAATCGGCGCAGACGCGCTCCCTGCTATGCCGATTTTTTCGTAACGTTCTAATTTATTGCGACACCAATTATTTCTTTCCGCCTCACTGGTGTCGCAATCCCCCCTCTTAGGGGGGTGATTGGAGTTTGCATGGCAAACTTCAATCGGGGGGTCAATGTTCTCCAATAATTCCTCTAATGATGATGCGAAAAATATATTCTTGCACACATCCTTGCACGCCTCGTACAACTCTACAGAATTTGCACTTTTTTTATCCCCCACCACCACCATCGCATCACATTCTTTTGCCATTTCTTCCGCATTTTCAATCCTTTTTGTCGTAACATCGCATAGGGTATCAAAAATTTCTGCTTCAGGTAATTTTTTCTTTATATTTGCCACTACTTTCTCCCACAATAGCTTATTACATGTTGTTTGCGCAACAACGCATATCGGCGAGGTTAAATCGGTAAGTTCGCTCTCCGATTCAATAACCTCTCCCCTTTCACACCATCCCAAAATCCCCATAACCTCCGGGTGATTTTTCTTTCCAACAATTATTACGCGAAACCCTTCCGCGCTTTTCTCCGATACAATTTTATGAATCTGTTTAACCTTCACACAGGTGCAATCAATTATATCTGCGTTTTTTGCTTCCAGTGCCTCATACACCCCTCGCCCTACCCCATGCGCCCGAATTACCACCGATGAACCTGCTTCAATCTCTTCCGCGCTGCTTACCACAATAAATCCTTCCTCTGTAAATCGCGCCATAACCTGACGATTGTTTACCAAATCTCCGCACAAATAGACCTTGCCGCTTTGCGCAAGGCTCTCTTGTGCCTTATGTACCGCCGCACTTACTCCATGACAAAATCCCGAATCTTTTACAACATTTATCATCGGTCATCCTCCAAAATACCACCTGCCATTAGGAAGCCCAGTTTATTTTCGTCTATATTTTCGTTTTTGAGTTCTTCTACGATTTTGCCTTCATAAATAACGCCTATTGTGTCGGAGAGTCCGAGGATTTCGTCTAGGTCTAGGGAGATGAGAAGGATTGCTTTGCCCTTGTCGCGCTCGGCGACCAAAGCGCGGTGGATGAATTCGATTGCGCCGATATCTACGCCGCGAGTGGGTTGGACGGCGATTAAGACATCGGGATTATTGAAGACTTCGCGGGCTATTATGAATTTTTGTTGGTTTCCGCCTGAGAGGGATTTAATTTGTTGCTTTTCACAGCCGCGGGGGCGCACGTCGAATGCTTCGATTAGCTCGCTTGCGTACTTTGTTATTTCGTCGAATTGGAGAACGCCTTTTTTAGAAAATTGATTCTGCTTTCCCAGAATTGCGTTGTTTTCTACGGTGAAATCCAGAACAAGTCCGCGCCTGTGTCTGTCTTCGTGGATTGTGTTGATTTTATTTTTTATTACATTTGCGGGTGATGTGTTTTGAATTTGGGTTCCGTTGATTATTATTTGCCCGCTTTTTACTTTGCGTAATGAGGTTATTGCTTCTAGGAGTTCTTTTTGTCCATTGCCGTCTACACCTGCTATGCCGTAGATTTCTCCTTTGCGCAGTTTGAAATTTATGCCGTTTATTTTTTGTACGCCGTTTTCGTCTTCGGCTATAAGGTTTGAAATTTCAAGTGCTGTTTTTTGGGGATTTGCCGGGGATTTTTCTACATTTAAAATTACCTCGCGCCCAACCATCATTGAGGCAAGTTGTTTTTCCGTGACTTCGGCGACATTAACCGTGCCTATGTAATTCCCACGACGAATTACCGTGCATTCTTCTGCAACTTGTTTAATTTCTTTTAATTTGTGCGTGATTAAAACTATGCTTTTTCCGCTGTCTGCCAGATTGCGGATTATTCCCATTAGCTCGGTTGTTTCTTTGGGCGTTAGTACCGCTGTGGGTTCGTCGAAAATTAAAATATCCGCGCCGCGATACAGCACTTTTAAAATTTCTATGCGCTGTTGCATTCCTACCGATATATCGTCGATTCGCTTGTCAGGCTCTACGTGCAAGCCGTATCGCTCTGAAATTTCCATGATTTCCGTGTGATTCTTTTTCATACTTAAAAAACCCGCCGCTGTCTTTTCTGCTCCCAAAATAATATTTTGGGCAACGGTCAGCTTGCCCACCAGCATAAAATGCTGGTGAACCATGCCGATTCCGTTTGCGATAGACATCGACGGGCTTTTTAGATTAACCTTTTGCTCGTTAATAAAAATCTCGCCCGCATCTGCCGGAAATAATCCATATAAAATATTCATCAGCGTGGATTTGCCCGCTCCGTTTTCGCCCAAAAGGGCGTGGACTCCGGCTTTTTCCACTTCCAACGAAACTTCATTTAATGCGCGAAAATTACCGAAGTTTTTCGTAATTCCCGCCATGCGAACTGATTTCATAGGGTTCCTCTTCTACATATTATTAAGAAATTCTTCAAGCTCTGCCGCATTTGTGGGAATGTTTAATTCGCCGGAAGCTATGCGCGCACTTAGCGCGAGGGTTGAGGCGTGGATTGAAGAATCTACAAGTGCGGCGGTTGAGCCTTCAAATGGGGTAATGCCAACCGCGCCTTGAGCTATGCCGTAAACAAGGTTTTGCCCGCCAACGTTTTCGCCGCGTGATAAGCGAAGGGATACGTCGTAGATGGCTTCGCCTACGTGTTTAAGGGTGGAGATTATCATATTGTTTGGCGCAAGATGCGATTGGTCTAGGTCTACGCCTATGATATAGATATCTTCTTCGATAGCCACGTCGATTGCGCCCTGTCCTGCGCCTCCTGCGGCGGCGTACAATACGTCTGCTCCACCTGCGTGCATAGCGGTAGAAATTCCGCGTGCGATTGATACGTTTTCAAAATCGCCAATGTATTGCACCAGAACTTCTACGTCTAAATCATGCGTGTGATTTGCAAATTCTGCACCTGCGCGGAATCCTGCTTCAAAGCGGTGAATTACGGGGATTTCCATTCCGCCAATAAAGCCGATTACGCCTGTGTTTGAATGACGCGCCGCTAAATATCCTGCAAGGAAAGTCGCTTCATTATCCATGAAGTCTACAGCCGTAACATTCGGTAAAATATCAGGGCCAAAGTTAAAGTCGATTATTCCATAGGATTGGTCGGGGTTGATTAATGCTTGCTCTGCAACAGGGTCTGCTCCAAGGAAGCCGATTACCCAAATGATATCTTTGCCTTGGTCGATGAATCTGTCCATGTTAGGGGCTTTTTCACCCGGATTTGCAGATTCAAGGTACCCGATAGTCGCGCCAATATCATCGCGCAGGCGAAGCAATCCGTCCCATGATGACTGGTTAAAGCTTTGGTCGTTTACGCCGCTTTGGTCTGTTACCATTCCTGCCGAGAAAGTCGCCGCCGGCTCGCCGCCGCCGTTTGCTCCCCCACCATTCGCGCCGCCGCCATTCGTGCCGCCGGGTGTTGCCGCGCCGTTTCCGTCTCCGTTTCCTCCGCACGATGCCACAAATAACATCATTGCAAGTAACGCGATTCCTGCAAATATTCTTTTCATTTTCAAACCATTCCTTCCTATTTTATATTGATTTGACACATCTTCATTATGTTTAGGGCTTCTCGGTGGCTTTGGGGCGTGGTTCCTGCGCATAACTTCTCGTTCACGCTGATTTCCACATTCGGCAATGCGTTTTTTAGCATAATCGCATTAGACACTACGCAGATGTCTGTGCATAGCCCCAGAATTTCTACTTCGGAAATTACTTCGAGACTTTTTAAAAACTCCACAAGCTCACAACTTCCGAATATTGGCTTTCTGAAAGTGTTCTCACTCAAATTTTGGGCTATTATAGTATTTTTATTCCCCCGCCATGCGTTAAAGATACTTTTTTTTATTTTCCAGCCTTCTGTGTTCTCTACGCAGTGAGGTACAGGCAGTTTCTTTCCCTCCGGCGTGCTTAAATAATCCTCGCCGTGGGTGTCTTGCGTGAATAAAATCATCTCGTTCTCAGATTCCTCTACACGCGAAACCACGCCCGATACAATACCCTCCGCTTCCTTCGTGCCAAGCGCACCGTCTATGAAATCTTTTTGCATGTCTACAACAACAAGAATTTTCAATGAACTAAGAACCCTCCTAACAGCCCACGAGCTTCATACTAAGAAAATGTCCTAGAAAGTATATGTAAATGGAAAATTTTTGTCAAACTTCTAAGACATTGACAAAGAATATTTCCGGGCGTAGAATCGAAGTTATGAATTCCAAATTTTATTATAAACGAGAGGGATGAAAGTAAATGAATTTTGACACAGCATTTGTATTGGGCGTGGTCGGTGCATTAATCGCACTGTGCTTCGCTTTTATACAAAACCGCAAGGTAATGGGCATCGATGAGGGTTCTGACAAGATGAAAAAGCTTGCCGAATTCATAAGAAAGGGCGCGGGTGCTTATTTAAAGCGTCAGTTTAGAGTAATTGCCGTTGTTTACGTTATAATTATAGCGGCACTGGCTGTTTTGGCGGTACTGGACCACGTTTCGCCATTTATGCCGTTTGCGTTTTTATCCGGTGGTGTACTTTCACAGCTTTCCGCGTTCATCGGAATGAAAATTGCAACAAGGGCAAATGTCCGCACAGCCAATGAAGCAAGCAAAAGCCTTAATCAGGGGCTGAAAGTTGCATTTGCGTCAGGAACGGTTTTGAGCTTTACCGTTGTAGGGCTTTCGCTTTTGGACGTAAGCATCTGGTTTTTACTGTTAAGATTTGTGTTTAACCTCGAACCGTATATGATTGCCGAAAACATGGTTATGTTCGGCGTGGGTGTTGCGGTATTCGCGCTGTTTGCGCGTGTTGGCGGAGGTATTTTTACAAAAGCTGCCGACGTTGGTGCAGACCTTGTGGGTAAAGTTGAAGCGGGCATTCCCGAAGACGACCCGCGCAACCCCGCGACTATCGCCGATAATGTTGGCGACAACGTAGGCGACGTAGCAGGTATGGGCGCAGACCTTTACGAGAGTTATATTAAATCTATGCACGCGGGAATCGCACTGGGTTATGCAGCGTTCATGCACAGCGGAATCGATATGATTATGGCGGCAATGTTCCTTCCCGTGGCACTTGCCGTGGTTGGAATGTTTGCATCATTAATCGGAACATTCCTTGTTCGCACTAAAGAAAATGCTTCTCAGGCAGACCTTCTTACAACCCTTCGCAAAGGCACTTATACCGCAGCGGCTCTTGCGGCAGTGGCTTTCGCGCCCGTTACATGGTTTGTTATGCAAAACATGGACGGCAACTGGTGGGGACTGTATATTTCAATACTTGCGGGTTTGGCTGCGGGTACGGCTATTGCTTACTTTACGGAATACTACACATCCACCCACTACAAACCTACTCGCGACCTTGCAAAAGCTTCCGAAACAGGCGCGGCTACGATTATCATTGCCGGAATCTCTCTGGGAATGAAATCTACCGTACCCTCGGTAGTTATTGTTGTAATCGCCATAGTTGTAAGCTTCTTGGCTTCCGGCGGAACAATGGATACCACTTATGTAAACTATTCTGTTAACTTCGCCCACGGCTTGTACGGAATCGGGCTTGCGGCTGTAGGAATGCTTTCTACCTTGGGCATAACCCTTGCAACCGACGCTTACGGCCCTGTTGCCGACAATGCCGGAGGTATCGCAGAAATGACACACATGCCTCCCGAAGTTCGCGACCGCACAGACGCTCTCGACGCTTTGGGTAACACAACCGCCGCTACGGGCAAAGGTTTTGCAATCGGCTCTGCGGCACTTACTTCTCTCGCCCTTCTTGTTTCATATATAAATATTGCAACACGTCACTCGGCTGTTCATGGCGGCTACACGAATATCGCCGCTGATGGCTCTCGCTATAATGCCGCCGGAGAATTCTTCCCGGGGCTGGACCTTGCCATTGATAACCCCGCTGTTCTTATCGGAATACTTCTAGGCGCGATGCTCGTATTCCTGTTCGCTTCCCAAACAATGGCAGCCGTACAGCGTGCCGCACAAAGTATCGTTATCGAAGTCCGTCGCCAATTCCGCGAAATCAAAGGAATCATGGAAGAAAAAGCCGAACCCGATTACGCCGCATGTGTAGACCTTTGCACAAAGGGCGCGCTTAAAGAAATGATTGGCCCAACCCTTACCGCTGTAATTTTGCCAATAATCACAGGCTTAATCTTTGGCGTAGAAGGCGTTGTTGGCTTCATCGGCGGCGCGACCGTTTTGGGCTTTGTTGCCGCTGTATTCATGAACAACGCAGGCGGCGCATGGGACAATGCTAAAAAATATATCGAATCCGGCGAACATGGCGGAAAAGGCTCAGACTGCCACAAAGCCGCTGTCATAGGCGACACCGTGGGCGACCCATTCAAAGACACCTCCGGTCCTTCCCTAAACACCATGTTTAAACTTGTTACCACCGTTTCAATAACCATCGTAAGTGTTATTGCGGCGTATTCATTGTTCTAAAAAATAACAAAGATTAGTTCTATTTCACGGCATATAAAAGGGGCCGTAGCTCAATTGGTTTTTCCAATTTAGTTACAGCCCCTTTTTGACGTTGACTTGAATACAACGAAAATAATATGACTTTAGTAAGAAGGCACTTTATATTATACTCCTATGAAACTCTGTTGACACGAACACCGTGTCGTACTTTATGCTTGACTTGAAGGGAGGTGCAAACCCGATGAATCAAATGCAAACTGTCAACGCGGTATCAAAAAGCCTTGGCATTTCAAGCAGGATGCTTCGCTATTATGAGCAAGTCGGTCTTATTGAAAGCCAGCGCATGGAGGATTATGCATACAGAGTTTATGATGAAAATGCCATACGCCGGCTTAGGCAAATTATCATATTGCGGAAACTTCGTGTTCCTGTTAAGCAAATCCTACAGCTTTTTTCGAATAATGATGCTATAAGTGTAATTGAAGTTTTCGAGCGCAACATAAGCGAGTTGGATGAACAAATTACGGCATTGTCAACCGTAAAATCCATTCTTTCCGCTCTTGTTCGTGAATTGCAAGAGAAAGCGAATCTGCAATTACAGCTAAATTATTTGAGCGACAGTTCCGTATTTGCCATTGTGGACAGCATTTCCTTCCCCAAAAACAAGCTAAAGGAGGAAGCGTCAATGACAGACATTAACAAGGCAAATGAGGTGCTTACAAAACTGAATGTGCGAATTTTGCAAGTGCCTCCGGCAACCGTGGCATCCTATCATTTCATCGGTGAAAATCCGGAAGAGAAAGTTGGTGCGGTAATCAGCCAATTCGCAAAGGAAAGCAATCTGTACGAAATCAAGCCCGATTCCAGATTGTACGGCTTTAACCATCCAAATCCATCTGAAGATAGGGAGCATCATGGTTACGAGGATTGGCTCACTATTCCGGATGATATGGATGTTCCCGCACCGCTCGTAAAGAAAAAATTTGTGGGTGGGATGTATGTCGCACATACCATCAAGTTTATGGATTTCCACGAATGGAACGACTTGCGCAAATGGGTGGAAAACAGCGACAAGTACGATTTTAACTACGCACCGGAAGGCGCAGAAATTATGAGCGGGTGCTTGGAAGACCACCTTAATTGGGTGTACGCCAACCATCTTGGTTGGCCGGAAAATTTTATTGACGGACAACTTGATTTGCTCTTGCCCATTAAACTGAA
>JGI24703J35330_11748197_pt1 | contig 11846 bp, 13 predicted proteins | sample TergutNt197P1_FD_35330 | JGI IMG/M metagenome (IMG submission 35330) | reverse complement strand
TTTTTCTTCCATTTCACAACTTTTTAAGCCTACATGGCTTTTTTTCTTTTCCAAAAGGAAAAACTGCCGACTAAGGGGTACTTAGTCAACAGTCTGACAGTCCTATCGGACTGTCGAACAATACGTCTTTAATGAAATTGAAATCTACTTCAAAAAACAACGGGATAATTAGTACTCAAAAAATTTGAATGCTTTTTAGTTGACCTTTTTACTTAGAAGTTGAAGGGCATCATCTACTTTTTTCTGAAACGTTGAAAAGCCATGTTTATCCCGTTTATTCCTGCCGTAGCAAGGGGACCCAAAACAAAGTAAGCGGGTAATTTATAAATCAATGGCCAATGAGCAGCTTCCCCTGCATTGATCCCAAAAGGTACCCGTGTAAAAGCAGTTGGAACCAACCAACCTAGCGCTCCTTCCAACTCGGCTGGTCGCCACTGAAAAGCGGCGTTAATCGACCTCATGTCTGGAATGACGCCCAAAACTTGTAAAATCGCCGCATTCGCAATGACCAGAGCAACAATCAACATCATGAAAATGGGGGTTGTCCAAAGGTAACGCCATCTGAGAGTTTCATGATTAAAGCTAATCAATAAAATTGGTACCACAAAGATGATCAAATGCTGAATAAAGAAACGTAACACATCTAGTTCAAAAGGATGACGCCCCAGAGCATCGGTGGGATTAACTAAAATAGCGACACCAGCAATGATCGAAACGTATAACCAACCAGGCTTCAAGAAGTGATCTCGCTGCCAATAAATAAAAGGCGACATTAAGACGATAACCGCACAAATGTTACTCAAAGAGATGGCTCGTATGAAGCGTTCTGGGCTCTCTTGAATAAAAGCAGGGAAGGTAAAATGAAAAATAAAATTCAATAAGATCAACCCATAAATTAAAAACTGCTGGGTACGCTGAGGCTTATTTTTAAATATCTGGTAGAGCCCAACAATCACCACTAGGTAAAAAACAAGCCAAAAAACATGCCAAAAGCTTAAAAATTCCACGACCATCTTTATTCACATCACTCTTTTAATCTTTCTATCATTATATCATTCTCTCCACTAATTTGTCACACTTTAGGCAACCGACCTCTCTTAAAAACGTGCTAGACCAATGATCAGCACGTTTTTTTATTTCTATCTCTTCTTCATTTCTAGCACGATGATGTGGGCATCTTCCTTGGCTACAATGACTAAGTCTTCCTCAATAGAGGTTAAGGCATCGCGGGCAACGAGGGTTTCTTTGTTTACAACCGATTCTCCTTCGATGTTCACTAGGTATGCTTGTCTTCCAGAATCAACTAGCAAGTCAAGGGCTTTTCCTTCTTCTAAGAAGGTCACATAAACGTTAACGTCTTGATGAATCTTGATTTGAGCACTCCCACTTTGACCTGAAACAGTCGGTAACCATCTGTTAATCCGATCTTCCCAATTGTACTTCATATCTCCATAAGTGGGTTGCAAGTGCTCTTCCTCAGGCAGAATCCAAATTTGCAAAAAGCGTAGTGTCTCACTACCCAGATTCTTCTCACTATGAACAATTCCAGTTCCAGCACTCATGTATTGGACATGTCCTCTGCCAAGGGTCTCTGAATTCCCCATGGAATCACCATGTGTCAACTCACCGTCTACCACATAAGAAATGATTTCCATGTCCCGGTGAGGATGAGCATCAAAGCCTTGTCCCGCTTCAACCAGATCATCGTTTAAAACACGAAGCATCCCAAAATTAATGTTATCTGGGTTATGGTAGTCAGCAAAAGAAAAATGAAAATGGCTGTCCAACCACCCTAATGATCTACTTCGTCCCATATTTTTGTGGTCAATTTTTTTGATCATGATTATAGTCATTCCTTTCGCTACACTCAGGCACAAAAGGGAAAGAAAATCTTTGCTCCTGAGCAGCTACATTTTATATAATCAAGATAAGGGATGCTTGGTACACTACAAATCACGAGGAGGTGAGTAGTCAAATGGCTTGCTGTTTGGCTGAATGATTATATGTGTAGTCAGCTTTTTCAAGCACAAATGAATGTGGCATGAGCACGCAACCTTATCTTTGTTTAAACAATACTCGTTTAGAATTTAAGCTGGCAGTCAATGCCAAGCACTTCCTACAATATTATTGAACTTCGGTTCGAAGGGAGATTTTGTTATGTCTTTAAAAATCGTGCACAAAATCTGTTGTGGGATTGATGTCCACAAAAATTTCGTGGTAGCTTGTATCGCTACAACCAATGACAAAGGTGTCACTACCTACAAGAACCGCCGCTCCTCAACTTTCACGAAAGGTCTCAAAGAGCTGTTACAGTGGTTACTTGATCATAATTGTCGGGATGTTTGTTTGGAGTCCACTGGTAAATATTGGATTCCTGTTTTCAATATTCTAGAAACAGAGTGCAGAGTGGTTCTGGCACATCCCAAGTACGTTAAAGCTATCAAGGGCAAGAAAACTGACAAGAAAGATGCGAAATGGATTGCCGATCTATTTAAGCATGACCTTCTACAAGGTAGTTTCATGCCCCCGAAAGATATTCGAGATATGCGTGATTTGATGCGATATCGCTATAAGCTAACTTGCTTTTCTGCTAGCGAGAAAAATCGTCTTCAAAACTCACTCACCGTCTCCAATATCCAAATAGCTAACGTCGTTTCAGATACTTTCGGCAAATCTGCACAAAACATCTTAAACAAAATCCTTGAAGATCCTACAGATACTTCTTTTGATATTGAACCTTTAATCCATGGCTCTATGAAGAAAAAACTTCCTGAACTAGAGCTCGCTATTGATGGTTTCATCGATCCATCTCAAGCTGGAAAGATTAAAGTGATCAAACATCATTATGAGGACTTACAGGCAAGAAAGAATGACCTTGAACAAGTTATTCTCAAATTAGCCAAGCCACATCAACTTTATATTGATTTGATTTTGTCAATGCCTTCCATCAAAGACCCTTTCACCGCGATCACCATCATTTCAGAGATTGGAACCGATATGAGTCATTTTCCTACTGCCAAAAATCTTTGTTCTTGGGCTGGACTTACTCCGACCAACAACGAAAGTGCTGGAAAAAAGAAGTCTGTTCGTATTTCCAAAGCCGGTTGTTATATCAAACCACTACTCGTTCAATGTGCACTTGCGGTTGTCAAAAGCGAGAAACATCCTGAGTTTCGCAATAGATACTTACGTATCAAGAAACGGCGTGGGCACAAGAAAGCTCTTATTGCCATTTGTAGAATGATTCTTACTGCCATTTGTAGAATGATTCTTACTGCCATTTACCACATGTTTACAACTGGTGAGTTTTACAACCCTGAACACTATCGTAAAGCTGAGATTCTACCTGTCACTCGAGAAATCACTGTCGAACAAGCGATTTTAATCGCACGCTCTCAAGGTTATCGCATTCGAGAACTAGTCGCTTCCTAATTTTTTAACCATATATTCTTAGGCACTTTTAAGCATGGGATTTTTTACAATAACTCTTGCTTCACACTTAACTTTTGTTTTTCAACCTTTAAAACCTCCTGGACATATACTACCCGTAAGATAAATCATTTAACCAAAATAAAACGTATTAGACTGAGGAGGACTTTCTTCTCGAGAAAATATCGTCACATGTTGTAACACTTTTACCAAAACGGTACAACGTGCTATAATGGTAGGGATTGTTGGAGGAGCTGGCTGCGAGGGATTTTAACAATTGTGTTCGCTAATCTAGTCTATTATCTACTACCCGTTATGCTCAGCCCTTTTATTGACACCATTCACCTTGGTACAATTTGGCACATGTTAAATGGCTTCATCATGTGGGCAGTAATCGCTACCGTGCTCTCTTTTATCTTCAGTATTGGCTTACATGTTTGGCAACGAGACGATAAGTTATGGTTGGGATATTTAGCCATAACGAGCCATCTACTCATTTTTCTTTTTGCCCTTTACTTGGATATGATTAGCTTTATGATTCGTATGTTTAGCGGGATGTTCTCTGGTCGAGAAGAATACTTTTCTTCTGTAGGTAGCGGAGGAAGACTTTTCATTGCAGATGTTTTTTGGACGGTGATCGGACTGCTCATTAGCCTCGGAATTTACATGTACTTATTGAAAAGAACAAAGCACAACTCGGTCTAATGCCTACAAAGAGATCAAACCATCGTTAAAACGCTAAAATATCCCAAACAACGATAGTTTCTCCCTAACAAGTACCCTCTACAAAGAAAGGATGGATCACCATGACAAATCTAGAAGAAAAGAAGCTTTCTACAACTGAGTATTACAAAAATTCATTCCTCCGCGTCCACGAAGACGACGTTTCCCTACCTGATGGTGGTAAGTCAAAGCGAATCGTGGTAGACCACGTTGGTGCGACCAATGTAGTGGCACTGACCGAGGATAAAAAACTACTCGTTGTACGCCAGTATCGCTACCCACTTTTAACGACTACCATTGAAACACCTGCCGGAAAGCTGGAACCAGACGAAGCACCAATTGCAACCGCGAAGCGTGAGTTGGAAGAAGAAACTGGCTATACTTGCGACACGTTCACATTCTTAGGTAAGCACGCCACAGCACCAGGATTCACCAACGAGTATCTCTATCAATTCCTGGCAGTCGATGTCAAACCGATGGAGCACCCGATTCCCAACGATGAGGGCGAATTCACAGAACCAATCCTCCTCACCAAAGAAGACGCCATTACGATGCTCGAGAGTGGAGAGATTATGGATTTAAAGACCGTATATGCCATTCAATACTTAACGTCGCAGGGGCTTTGGTAACATGCCAAAGATTAAAACCTTACGGGTTGACCACCTGGAGATAGAGCTTCGCCTGAAGAAGATCAAGCGGATTTACCTGAAAGTTAAGCCAGACGGAAGGATCCTTCTGTCCGCGCCAACCGGGACCAGCTCCCGCTATTTAAAAGATTTCGTCCGCCAGCGCCGGGACTGGATCGAGGCGGCGGAGGCAAAAATCAGACGTCAATCTGCCCCATCTCCTGGCGAGAACGAAACGTTGTTGTTCGGCCAGATCGTCCCAAGGAAGATTCCCGAAAAAGAACGACGAACGTTGCTGGAAAATAAAATCGCCTACTACTATACAAAGTACTGGCCTTATTTTAAGATGAACGACAGACGGACTATCCAGGTTAAATACCGAAAGATGACTTCGACCTGGGGTATCTGCAGACCAGCGGATGGAACCATCACTTTTAATAAGCGGTTGGTTCACCAACCAGAAGCTTTTGTTGAATATGTGGTTGTCCATGAATTATGCCATCTCTTGGTATGCAACCATAGTAAGGAATTTTACAGCCTAGTAGCAGAGTTATTACCGGATTATAAAGAACGTGTGAAAATGAGGTTGATTTACTAATGAAGAACTTTTTGAAGCGATTGTGGCGGGGAATTAATTATTTAGATTTACTAGCTGCCTATCTAGCTGTTTTTTTTGTATACACCTTTTTGATGTACCTCTTTTTTAGCGATCATCCGATACTTGTTTATTTCGGAAATGTTTTACTAATCATCGCTGTCCTGCTTGTTCAAAAGGTTGAAATGTGGGGTTGGGAGTCATTATACGCCCGACTTAAAAAAGAAAGCCGATTTAAAAAGTGGCTAAGGAAGTACCTGGCTAAAAGTCGCTATCGTCCAACAGCAAAGGCTGGTCTTTACTTGTTCTATATCGTGTGTTTGATCGCAGGTCAAGTGTTCTACTACGTCGATGACTTTCCGTTTCTAACTGCTCATCGTATCGGATTACTACACGATTATTTCTCAGGTCTCTACTATGTGCTTATTCTCTTTATGGCCACGGATAAATTCACACAACACATTAGCAAAGAGAGTAAGTATACAGAAAAATATTACGCGAAATACGACGAGGAGGAGACTGCTGAATAGTGGTCTTCCCTTTTTTGATTTTTATCCAGATCACAGAAAGAATCGGAGTTGTTTCCCCAGTCATCACCTCCCTCATAACAGGTCGACTAAAAACATCTTTTGACTCTACTTAAATCGACGCATTTGTGGTATAATAGCAGGACTTCAAGCTTTAGCTTGATGTAGTCCGACTCAATGCCTCTCATAGGGAAACTTTGCGATATTAAGAGCAGTTAATTGAGCATGACAGGTATACTTAGGAGTGGATCAACACAATACTTTTTTTGATAAGGAGACTATGAATGGAATACACATCTGTCTTTGATATTATTGGGCCTGTTATGGTAGGACCGTCTAGTTCTCATACAGCAGGCGCATTGGCAATTGCTCGCTATGCACGAGATAAGTTTGAGACTGTGCCGAAGCATGTGGAAATCACCTTATATGAATCGTTTGCTAAAACCCATAAAGGGCATGGAACTGACGTGGCTTTAGTTAGTGGTATCCTCAGTTTTGAGGCCGATGATTTACGCATTCCAAATGCCCTCGATCTCGCAAACGAAGCTGGCCTTAACATTGAATTTATGATAAGCGATGAGCCAAGTGATCATCCTAATACAGCGAAGCTCATTCTGAGTGATGGTAATAAAGCCATTGAGGTCGTTGGGATTTCCATCGGTGGCGGTAGTTACAAAATAACTTATGAGGGGAGTGTTCGTGATGTTTAATAGCATTGAAGAATTAATCGATCTCTGTAACAGTCAAAGCAAATCCATCTCACAAGTGATGTTAGATGCTGAAATGAAAGACAGTGGCCTTTCTAAAGAAGAGATTGTTGACAGAATGGAACGAAATTTACAGGTGATGCGAACAGCTCGCGAGAAAGGTCTTGCTGGTGTTCGTTCTACAACCGGCTTAACCGGCGGCTGTGCTTTAAAATTACAGAACTACATCGCTTCTGGGAATACACTAAGTGGTGAGTTAATGTTAAATACCGTGGCAGGCGCCATTGCCACTAACGAGGTCAATGCTGCCATGGGTGTCATCTGTGCCTCGCCGACTGCTGGAGCAGCTGGTGTTCCACCTGGTGTCTTGTTTGCCTTAGAAAAGAGACTAAACTTAACAGAAGAGCAGATGGTTGACTTTTTATTCTGTAGTGGTGCCTTTGGTTTGGTTACAGCCAACAACGCCTTTATTGCTGGAGCAGCCGGTGGATGCCAGGCAGAAATCGGCACCTCTAGTGCCATGTCTGCAGCGGCTGCAGTACAGGTCGCAGGTGGAACCCCTGAACAGTCTGCCCATGCTTTTGCCATTGCCATGGCCAATATGTTAGGTCTCGTATGTGACCCAGTAGCAGGGCTAGTTGAAGTTCCTTGCATCAAGCGCAACGCAGCAGGTGCCAGCAACGCTTTGGTAGCTGCTGATATGGCATTAGCTGGCTTAGTGAGCGAAATACCCGCAGACGAAGTAATCTTAGCAATGTACGAAGTAGGCATGAAAATGCCTTCTGAATTTAAAGAAACTGCCGAAGGCGGACTGGCTAACACGCCAACTGGACGTGCAATCCAGGAACGTATTTTCGGTTGTTCAGGTTGTAAGAAGTAAAACTTCTCTTCGCTTCAAAGGGAAACTATCCCAAACTACCCTTTTTTGATCATTTTCGAGAATTTAGGGTGATTATTAGGCGATTTTTGAGACAAAACCCTCCCAAATGATCAAAATTCAGGTGTTTTGGCAGAATTAATCGGTATTTTGACACAAAAATTGCCCTAAAACAGTGGTTTTCGAGAATTTAGGGTGATTTTCAAGAAATCGAAACGATGGAAGCTGTAGATATATGAATAAATGTGAAACAAGGAGTTGATTTGCATGGCACTACCCAAAGTAGCGGTGGTCGGACGGCCAAATGTTGGAAAATCAACGGTCTTTAACCGCATCATCGGTGAACGTCTATCGATCGTAGAAGACGAGCCGGGAATTACCCGCGATCGAATTTACGGCCGTGGTGAATGGTTAACCCGTGAGTTTAACGTGATCGATACTGGTGGAATTGAGCTTGGTGACGAACCGTTTTTAAGTGAGATTAAGCATCAGGCTGAAATCGCCATTGAAGAAGCAGATGTCATTGTATTCGTGACCAATGCCCGCGATGGCTTGATGCAAGCTGACGAAGTAGTAGCCGGGATGCTTTATCGTTCTGAAAAACCAATTATATTAGTGGTTAACAAGGTCGATGATGTGCATTTCCGTGACGAAATCTACGATTTCTATTCCCTTGGACTAGGTGATCCCGTTGCAGTGTCAGCCATTCATGGAATCGGCTTTGGTGACATGTTAGATAAGATCATTGCAAAGCTCCCTGTACCGAAGGGCGACGATTACGAAGACGATGTGCTCAGGTTTAGTTTGATTGGTCGTCCGAACGTTGGAAAATCTTCCTTAGCAAATGCCCTCCTCAACGATGAGCGCACCATTGTTAGTAACATCGCCGGCACAACGCGTGATGCCATTGATTCACCTTTCACTAAGGATGGGAAAAAATACGTGGTCATCGACACGGCTGGTATGCGAAAGCGTGGGAAAGTTTACGAATCGACAGAGAAATACAGTGTGCTCCGCGCGATGAGTGCCATCGATCGAAGCGATGTATGTTTAATTCTTATTGACGGGTCAGAGGGCATCATCGAGCAAGACAAACGAGTAGCCGGATTGGCCCATGAATCAGGGCGAGCCGTTATGATTGTTGTCAACAAGTGGGATGCAGTGGAGAAAAACGACGCCACCATGCGGGAATGGGAAGCAAAGATCCGTAATGAGATGCAATTTTTGGATTACGCACCAATTGTCTTTGTATCAGCTTTGACCAAGAAGCGAATTCATACGTTGTTTGAACCTCTTGATTTAGTAGCTGAAAATCATAAGAAGCGCGTAGAAACTCACGTCTTAAATGACGTTATTATGGACGCGGTTGCTATGAATCCTACCCCAACTCACAAGCAAGGGCGTCTACGTATTTACTACACCACCCAGGTTAAGGCTGGACCGCCGACCTTTGTCTTGTTTGTGAACGATCCAGAATTGTTGCATTTTTCTTATAAACGTTATTTGGATAATTCTTTGCGACGAGCATTTGGTTTTGAGGGAACACCGATTCATATTATTGCCAGGAAGCGAGATTAATTTTAGGAGTTCTAGTGTATGGACATCTCAAAAAATGTACAAACTATACAGGATAAAATCGAAGAAATTTGTGATCGAATTGGGCGAAATCCAAAAAGTGTTTCCATCGTTGGTGTGACCAAGTACGTGGATGCTGAAGTTGCTAACCAGTTACTGGAGTCAGGCATTTCCCACCTAGGTGAAAATCGGCCAGAAGTTTTGATTGAGAAAATTAATGCAATTGAGAAAAATGTCAATTGGCACTTCGTGGGATCTTTACAATCCCGTAAAGTTCGTGGTATTATTGATCAAGTAGATTATCTTCATTCGCTTGATCGTTTGCGCCTTGCCCAGGAAATTGACAAGCATGCCCCATGTAAAGTAAAGTGTTTTGTTCAGGTTAACGTGTCAAAAGAAGAAAGTAAGCACGGAATCGATCAGAAACAGTTGATCGATTTTATAATGGCTTTAAAAGCTTATCCGAAAATTGAGGTAGTTGGTTTAATGACTATGGCTCCTTTTACGGAAGATCAGTCGGCCATCCGCCACTGTTTTAAGGAGTTAAAAAGTCTCCAATTAGCCGTACAAAACCTTAATTTGTCCTATGCACCTTGCAAGGAGCTTTCCATGGGAATGTCAAACGACTTTGAAATAGCTATTGAAGAAGGGGCTACTTTTATTAGACTAGGTCGCTCTTTAACTGAGGTGCAGGTTTAAAATTCTAGGAGGTTTTTATAATGAGTAAAAAGAATATTGCTGTAATTGGTGCAGGTAGTTTTGGAATTTCAATGGCGCGTGTATTAGCAGATAATGCACACGCGGTAACGATTTTTGATGTTGATACGTCTGTTATCGAAGACATTAATACCAACCATAAAAATTCAAAGTTTTTCCCAGATGTGACCCTGCCAACTAATCTAGTCGGTGCCTTAACCATGGAAGAGGCTGTTAAAGGTGCTGAGTACGTGTTGCTTGTTGTACCTACAAAATTTATGCGTAACGCTCTTGGCGACATGAAGGACTTCTTAGGTGCTGACACGGTGGTCATTAACGCCAGTAAAGGCATCGAGCCTGGAACGAACAAGCGCGTTTCTGAGGTTGTCGCTGAGGAGTTAGGTGCAGACCGCAAGTTTGCTGCGATTTCTGGACCATCACATGCGGAAGAATTGGTTTATTGTCAGTTGACCGCCGTTACTTGTGCAAGTGACTTCCCAGAGTGTCTAGACGATATTCAGAGCATGTTCTCTAACGACTATTTCCGTGTTTACAAGACCGACGATCTAATCGGATTTGAAGTGGGTGCTTCCATTAAGAACGTTATCGCTCTAGGATCAGGAATCTTAGCTGGTCTAGGTTACGGCGACAATGCCCGTGCTGCTTTAATTACCCGCTCAATGGTTGAAATGCAAGCATTAGGTGTTAAATTAGGTGCAAAGCCAGAAACTTTCATGGGACTTTCAGGACTTGGCGATTTAATCGTAACGGCAACGTCGCAACATAGCCGCAACTTCCAAGCTGGATACAAAATGGGAAGTGGATCAAGCATTAAAGAAGCCCTTGATAGCATGACCATGGTCGTTGAGGGAATGAGAACCTGTGAATCAACGTATGACCTAGCTAAGAAAATGGACGTTGAAATGCCAATTGTTGAAGCCATTTACGACGTGGTTTATAACTTACAAGATCCAAAAGTCGTTCTTGGTAAATTAATGGACCGTCCATTAAAGTCAGAATTTTAAAATAACGGGTAAATGCCCGAGAATAGGAAGCTGTAAATATGAAAACCATTCGTGAATGGTTGACCTTTGCAGAGCAAATGGCCGTTTCTTCTGGTAAGGAAGATTCGGCCATTAAGCTATTAATGCAAGAGGCGACCGGTAAGGAAAGTTATGAAGTATTGGCCGATTTTGATGGGGAGATGTCGGAGTCAGAGATGACGATTTTTTCTCAGAATGTGGAAAGGTATGTGAAGGATAACATCCCGATTCAGCATTTGTTGGGGTATGAGACCTTTTTCGGGTACAAATTCAAGGTTAATGGCGACGTTTTGATTCCGCGGTTTGAAACGGAAGAGTTGGTGTCGAAGGTGCTATCTTTGTACGATGAACATTTTCCGGATCAAGAGGTCGACGTTGTGGACGTTGGTTGTGGTTGCGGGGCCATTGGGGTGACGTTGAAGTTAGAGGAACCGCGGATGCGGGTGACGATAACGGATATAAGCGAAGCGGCTCTTGATATGGCCCGCGGCAATGCTTTGGAATTGGGTGCAGATGTCGAAGTCCTACAAAGCGATATGCTGGATGGGCTGGTCGCCCAGAAAAAAAGGTTTGATGTTTTAGTTTCGAACCCCCCCTACATTCCCGCTAAGGAGGAAGTGGACGCGTTGGTATACGATAACGAACCCCATTTGGCGTTGTTTGGCGGCGAGGATGGGTTGTATTTTTATCGTCGGATTTTGGCGGATGCGGGGCAGATTTTGAAGTCGCCTAGTGTGATTGCTTTTGAGCACGCGTATCACCATCGGGAAGGGATGGCGGCGTTGGTGGCTGAGTATTTTCCGGATGCTGAGTTTGAAACGATTCGGGATATGCAGGGGAAGGATCGGATGACGGTGATTGTGAATAAATAGATCATTTGTGATCTAATTTTCGAAAAAAAACATTTTAATTTCGAAAAGCTGCTAAATTTAGCGGTTTTTTTTCTTTTTTTGCGTATATAACTTTTGCGATGCTTGGAACGTTGATGCTACGTGTTATCAACGTTTTTGCTTTTCTAAAAACTACATAAAAACATAAAATTACATCT
>JGI24703J35330_11748198_pt1 | contig 11853 bp, 7 predicted proteins | sample TergutNt197P1_FD_35330 | JGI IMG/M metagenome (IMG submission 35330) | reverse complement strand
TTGAAAAAAGTCGAAAACTATGCTATCTAAAATTCGTAAAAATTGATAAATTCGAAAAAAGTCGAAAATTATGCTATCTAAAATTCGTAAAATCCTGTATAATTGTAAAAAGTCGAAAATGTTGCTGATGAAAATTCGTAAAAATCCTCAATATTTGAAAAAAGTCGAAATAATCGGTCGTAAGCTCAAATGTTCTACTCAAGTAGAACGCAAATATATCAAATGTTCTACTCAAGTAGAACGCAAATATATCAAAAGTATACTACTCAAATAGAACGCAAATAAATCAAAAGGATTCTACTTGAGTACCAGATATATCATAACAAACTACACTTTTATTTGCGCCATACAACACGGTTGACATAATCGGTATAAGATAAAATAATTCTCAAAACCTTATCTGAAACGTTCGGCATACTATAATCAGCTACTAAACGTAAATCTCCCGCTTCCTGCGTTTCTAAAATTTCTAAACCTTGAAGAATCCGATCCTTATCAAGCCCAACCATCATCACTGCACCTTCCTCCATCGCCTCAGGACGTTCATGCGCCTCACGAATATTAAGCGCTCGAAACTCCAAAATCGACGACTCCTCACTAATCGTACCCGAATCACTCAAAACAACACGAGAATCAAGTTGCAATCTATTATAATCAACAAATCCTAATGGTTTGAGAATTTGCACAAGAGGATGAAAACTTACCCCAAGGGCATTGATTTTTTTCAAAGTGCGAGGATGCGTACTAACGATAATTGGAATTTGATAAAATTCTGCTATTTCATTTAAGGCTGACACTAATCCATTGAAATTTTTATCACAACTAATATTTTCTTCACGGTGAGCAGATACAACAAAATAATTTTTTGGACTGAGGTTGAGATTCCGGAGAATATTTGAACAACGAATATCTGCTAAGTGATTATGTAGCACTTCAAACATGGGGCTTCCGGTTTTTATAATTCGATCTGCGGGTATGCCTTCACCCAACAAATACTCACGCGCAATATCGCTATACGTTAAATTTATATCCGCAATATGATCCACAATTTTTCGATTTGTCTCCTCCGGCACGCGTTGGTCAAAGCACCGATTCCCAGCTTCCATATGAAAAATCGGGATTTTATAACGTTTCGCCGCTATCGCACACAAACAACTATTCGTATCACCTAAAACTAAAAACGCATCAGGTTTAACCTCCCCAAGCACTGGGTCGAATTTTATCAATATATTTCCAATCGTTTCAACCGCAGAACCTATCGCCGCGTTTAAAAAATAATCTGGACGTCGCAGGTTTAAATCTTCAAAAAAAACTTCGTTTAACTCATAATCGTAATTTTGACCGGTATGAACTAAAATATGATCAACTGCAGCTGATGAATCAAGTTTATTTATCACCGCTGACAACCTAATAATCTCAGGACGAGTACCAACCACAGTCATAACTTTTAATTTTTTCATCATCAGACCTCCAAAAAATAGGTATCAGGTGCGCTCGCATCAAAAATCTCATTTACCCACATCACAGTCACCATATCAGACTCGCCAAGATTTTCAATATTGTGCGTAAATCCAACCGGAACATCAACAACTTGCAATTTCTCACCACTCACAAAATACTCGATAATCTCATCAGATTCAAGCATTCGAAAACGAATAACACCACTACCAGCCACAACAAGAAACTTTTCATTCTTCGAATGATGCCAATGATTCCCTTTCACAATTCCAGGTTTTGATATGTTGATTGAAACTTGACCACGGTCTGGACTTTTTATAAACTCAGTAAAAGACCCTCGCACATCAACATTCATTTTTAAGTCGTAGATAAAATTATCAACCGGGATGTACGACAAGTAAGTACTGTATAATTTCCGAGTAAAATCTTCACTTTGCTCAGGGATTAAAAGATCAGAACGACTACTTTTAAAAGACTCCAGTAAACTCACAATTTCCCCCAAAGTAACACAGTGGGAGATCGGTACCTCACAGAAATCTCCTTTCAAATTAGGTTCATTACCTAAAGCACGAACCAACTCACGCACGACATCATCGATATAAACAAGCCACATTTCCTTGCCCACATCACTCACCGAAACCGGAATCCCCCGCGCAATATTATGGCAAAAAGTCGCCACCGCACTATTATAATTCGGCCGACACCACTTCCCAAAAACATTCGTAAAACGATAAATCATTATTTTTGCACCAGTCGAACGCCCATAATCACGAACAAGACTCTCACCCGCAAGCTTGCTTTTACCATAACTATTGGGAAGAGTTGCCTGAGTAGAAGACGAGATTACCAAAGGACACTTGTTACCAAATTTCCTTAATCGATCCAACAGGAGGCTGGTAAAATCATAATTACCCTTTATAAACTCAGCCTCATCTAACGGTCGGTTTACTCCTGCAAGGTGAAACACAAAATCCGCTTCTTTGCAATAAAACTCAAGCTCTGTTAAAGATGAATCGATATCATATTCAAATAAGATAAATTTATCGAAAGTTCTCAACTCAGCAATCAAATTTTTACCGATAAAACCTTTTGAACCTGTAATTAATATTTTCATCGACTGAACCAACTTTCAAGTTCTTTTTTGATATAAGGTAGTTCAAGTAACTTCTCTTTTACTTCTTCGACTGTTAAGCGTGTAGTGTTTTTTGAGTTATAATCGCTTGTGATTGTTAATTTTTCATGACCATCTCTGAAGAATTTATCATAGTTAAGAGAACGTGTATCTGCAGGGACCCGGTAATAATTTGGAAAATCCTCAGCAACTAAGTACTCTTCACGTGTTAATAACGTTTCATCATTTTTCTCACCATGGCGAGTTCCGATAATTTTTATTTCATTGGAAGCATTAAATAATTCTTTAATTGCTTGTGCTAAATCTATGATTGTTGAAGCTGGCGATTTTTGTACCATAATGTCACCAGCATTTCCATTAATAAATGCAAAAACGACAAGTTCAACCGCATCTTCAAGACTCATTAAAAATCTTGTCATTTCTGGATCAGTAATTGTTAAACTTTTACCGGCTTTGATCTGTTCGACAAATAACGGAATAACAGAACCACGAGATGCCATAACATTTCCGTATCTTGTTCCGCAAATGACGGTTCTATTTGAGTCGACTACTTTTGCTTTGGCAACTAAAACTTTTTCCATCATTGCTTTAGAAATTCCCATGGCATTAATCGGGTATGCCGCTTTATCTGTGGATAAACAAATTACTTTTTTTATACCAGATTCAACTGCTGCTGTTAAAACATTTTCCGTGCCTAAAACATTTGTTTTTACCGCTTCGATAGGGAAAAATTCGCACGAAGGTACTTGTTTTAAAGCTGCAGCATGAAATAAATAATCAACTCCATACATGGCATTTTTAACACTAGCAATATCACGAACGTCCCCGATAAAAAATTTAATTTTATCGTTATTGTACTTTCTTCTCATTTCATCTTGTTTTTTCTCATCTCGTGAGAAAATTCGTATTTCTTTGATATCTGTTTCTAAAAATCGGTCGAGTACCGCATTTCCAAAAGAACCCGTTCCTCCCGTGATTAATAATACTTTGTTCGTGAACATATTAACCCCCCTAAAATGTTAATTATTCGTTATTAAAATCATCAATTATTTCTTGTGCTACTCTTTTTTCAAAATAGCCGTGTGTGGTTTTTTTTCGTAATTTGTTAACATTTATACAGTATTCTTGATATTGTTCTTCAGTTAAATTGTTTATTATTTCGTCTATTTCCGTTAATGAATCGATTGAAAAGCCAATTCCATATTTTTCTACAATCTCACTATCTGCAGTATTTTTACGAGCGATAATCGGCAATTTCGCTGCTAAATATTGTGAAAGTTTAACGCTAGTAGACATGAACCAATATTCATCCACTCGTGGATTAGGATCGAGTTCCTTATCTTTAAATATCAAACCAAAATCACCTCTTAATTTAGGCGGAATCTCAGAATAATTGCAAAATAGTCCGTGTGACCCATGATAAATACTATTTGAAATTAAATCTTCACTCTTTTTACCATATAATTCGCCATGAAAATCGACAGAAAATTCATGTGGAAAATCTTTGAAGAATATATGATGCCAAATGTCGCCGATTCTACCACCATAAACTATTCGATTTCTTTTACCATTTGAATTTAATGGATCAATTAACCTATCATCATTAAACAAATAACTCCAGATCTCAAGAATGAAAACTTTTGCTTTTATCTCATTCTCTATAAAATAATTTTTCATTTTTTCAGTTTGAACAATTATATAATCAAATTTATTTAAAAATTCAAATTCAACTTTTTGGTCTAATTTGTAAATTAAATGATCAAGATGATAAATAATACCAACAGTTTTCAAGTTGTTATGTTTTGCTTGCATGAAGATATCTTTACTCCAACCACCTTCATAATCTAAATCATTAAAATCGAGATATGGGAAAAAGATTAAATCATTTTTTAAACGAGGGATATCATTTTTAGTAATTGCATTTAATCCCATATTTTTGAATATAGTTGTAAGTTCGTTATTCAGTGGTTTTGTGTCGATATAATAAGTTTTCGGTACACTATTTTGTTCTTCAAACTTTTGCCAATCTGGTTCTTCACCGCGAAATTCATTAAACTTTCTTTCAAAAAATCCTTTTTGCCACGGATGAATATGTAATGCTGATAAAAATTTTAATCCCATTGCACCATATTGTTCGATTAGTTTTGGGTAATTTTCAAATGAAACATCATTTCCGCCAATTTCTGTTCGTCTTTGTCCAGCAACTTCATGATAAACTACACTATTAAAATTAATTTTTGGTTTCCAGTTATATTTCGTTCCAACATATAAATGATACCCAAGTAATAAACTGTCATCTTCAAAGCATTGTTTACCAGTTAAAAAATTTGTATCATACCCACCGACTGCTTTTAATGCAACATTTCGGTGGATACAAGGCATTGTAAAACCATTGACAATCTTATTTTCCCGCAAATTATTTAAAAATTCATTCGATTCAACAGGCAATACTTCTTTTTCATGGATATACTTTCGAGCTGTAAAAGGCATTGCTCCTGTTCCATCGATAATTCCACAACTAACCATCGGTTCATCTGGATTATTTTCAAGATAATGGGTTAAAGGAAGTTCCCAATCATTATTTACAACCATATCTAAATGTAGTTCACTTATGTAATCAGTGTCAGGAAAATGATTCCAAATGTATTTAAACCCAGCTTGCCTACTAATAATCGTTCCTGTATTCTCACCACTACCAATTAATGTAACATCAAGATCAAATTGAGCAAGGTAATCATGCAATTCGGAATTCGACCAAAATCCATTATTAAAAATAATAACACGATTCGATGTACTTTGCTCTAGCGATTTCAAACACTTATATGCTCGTTTTAAATCAAACTCAAGTTGTTCTTTTCGTAAGAAAAATGTTAGACAATGAATAAGTTTTATATCTTTTTTCTCAACAATCGGAAACTCTAAGCTAAACAATACACGATTATTTTTTAAATCTTTTTGGACAATATTCAATCCTTGAGATTTTTCTATGTTTGTAACATTTTTCAAACTTAATTTAAAATGTAATTTGCCACTCGTATAATTTTTAAAGCTGGTTAAAAAGATAAGTAAATCTTCCATCGACATTTGATTCAAAAAATCATCGAATAATATTCCAACATAAATATCACTTGTAAAATTTTCCAATATTCTTATTTCACAATCTTTTTTTAAATTAATAACCGATTTGTAGAGTTTTAATTTTTTTAGAATTTTTTTTCGATGTTCAATAACATTCGCATTATCAAAAAAAACGAAAAGGTAGGAATCTACTTTTAAAAATTTAATTTCTTTTTTATTCATAAAATCATTTCACTTCCTCTTTATTCCACCAACTGTATTGACTAAATTCATAGGAATTACTACAATCTATATAATTATCTTTATACCATGGGAGATGTTTACAAGTGTAATCACCTGCCACTCGCAATCCATTTAAGAAAGTATTACCAACGAATTTTTTATTATAAACCGCAAAAGTCGTATCCGTTAAAGCCGAATAAACTTCTAAATCATCAGTTTGATGAAGTTTATCGATCCAAAATCTTGATTCCCAATCTCGAACAGTAAAATCACGTCCGAATTGAAAAGTTGTCAAACTCTCATCAATATTCTCTTCATCGCCAATCGCAAGAGCAAATCCAGCTTTAAAAGAGGAATTTTTAATAGTTAAACCTTTTAAAACTTCCAAAAAATCTGTTGGTAAATTCGCGTTCAGTTCCAAATCAGGATCCGTTACCGCAAAAAATTCAGGCAATATTTCAAACACATCATCTTGAACAAAAAATCTCGGACCAAGATTCTCTTTATTTTGAACGACATTATATATATTAGCGATCTCTTTTAAATACTGGACCATCTCGTCGCATGTAGAAAAGTTATCCCATATCCAGATAAATTTATTATTAATACCAATCTCTTTTAATTGTCGGACCATATTTTTTACGTATCCTAAATTATTATATGAAATTATTATAACAGGGACTTCAGTTGATAAATGGAGATTTTTTAAAGAATGACTCGTGCCTTCATTGAAAAAGTTAAATTTTTCACAAAAAGTCGGATTTTCTGACACAACAGGAACTATATCATTGAGAAATTCGTCAAAGCCGTCTTCATGGTGTTCATAGATAAAGTCCATCATTTGTTCGAAGCGATTTTTGAACCAGAATTTAAAGTACGATTTCAATCTATTGATAATTTCTTCTTGTACATCATATATTCCGAGTTCTTTAAACTTTTTCGTCACGTATCCATAATAAATAAAAGTCTCTCTAAAACGTTTTTCGTGGAATTCAGGTTTATTCGACATACTCTCTGGATTTTGCACCCAATAATACAAATAATCATCTACATAACTTATCTTTTCTATATATAAATCAAGGAAATCATTAATCAATCGGTCGTTGTGAAGCACAATATTGGGCATATCTTTATAATCAAGCTTCTGGTAAATCGATGTTTTAACCAGTTTACTCCACAGCGGCACTTTAAAATAGCGGTCAATCGGAACCGAGTTTCCATCTTTAACCTCGTAATTTTTAAAATAAACAACGTCACTTTCTTCTTCTTTTGCTTTTGCGAGAATTACTTCAAGTGTGCGAGCTTCTATCCAATCATCCTGATCTATGGATAATACATATTCACCTCTAGCGGACTGCACACCTTTGCCCATTGCTTTTGTTACCCCTAGGTTCACTTGATCGATAACTCGTATTTTATCTTGGTGTCTTATATGGTAAGCTTCAATAATTTTTGTTGAACCATCCGTTGATCCATCGTTTACAATAATTATTTCAAAATTATATATCGTTTGATTTAAAATTGAGTCTAAACAACGAGATAAATCTTTTTCGCCATTATAAACAGGAATGATGACAGAAACTTCAATTTTTTTTTCGTGTTGTGAATTTGCTGGGTAAGTCGCATATTTTATTGGACTATGAGTTGCACATTTTCGAAATAGATTGTTTCCTTCAAAGTTTAATGTTCCACCAAGCCAGTTGATTTGGACCTGATTTTTCCAGAGGGCGAAATTTAAAGAAATATCCTCGTAGTTGTTATAACGAATTATTTCATTCCACCAGTCTTCCATGACGAATTGTACACGAGCCGATGTATGTTTACGAATAAGAACATCACTTTCAATCAATCCGTTTTGTTTTGGGTAATCGTAATTTTTATAACGCATCATTTGTTCATTGGTCTGATGAAAATTACAGATTTCTTGGTTCAAAGTAATTCGTGCTTCGTCGTAAATGCAATCTCTTGTTGGATGATTAAATGTTGCTATAAGGTCTTCGTGGTAGACAAGTTCTTCCAAGAACAATTCAGTTAAACTTCCAATGATTTCGACATTTTTATCAATCCACACACTGTATTCGTAGTTTTTTAAATAGTTATGGGGGCGGATTTTTAAGTCGAGCGGCAATATTTCATCATGGATTTCTTGGTATTTCCAGCCGTCAATTTGGTAGTCTTTTTCGGCAAAGTAAATGTAGTCGATATGTGGTTCACGAATTTTTGGTAAGATAATTTGTTCTTTTTCGTTTTCAAGATAGGTGTAGACAGCTATTTTTTTATTTTTATCGAGGAAGATTTCACATTCAGATGCGAGTTTATTTAAGTATTCGTTTTGTGGATAGTAGATTAAGTTAATTTTTGTTTGTTCGTACGCTTCTTCAATTAAACCGAGTTTTAAACAGGATATTCGGAGATAATCATTAAGTGTAGGACTCATAAAATAATACGATTCTTCAAAGAAGTCACTTTTTTGTTCTGCAATCTCAAGCGCACGAGTGGATAATTCATATACTTTTCCCCAGTTTTGTAGCTTCATTTCTATTTTTATTAACTCGACATGGGAAGCTCGTAATTCTGGGTGTTCTTCAAGCGCAAGTTCTAGGAAGAAACAGGCTTTTTCATAATTTTCTTGATGGTCACAACACATTGCCAAAAACGCTAGTTTTGCATAACGATTACTCGGCCAATTATATTTAAAAAATCTTTGTACACTTTCTTCTCTTTCAATTGCATCTGGTCGATTATCGACAATCTGTACAAATTCTTCTTTTGTCATTTCCGAATCGATACTTTTCACAAAATCAACTAATTGTTCGATAAGTAAAGGAATTTGAAGTTGTGCGAGTGGAAGCTCTATAATTGGTTTTTCGATTTTTTCTTCAAAGCTAAATTCTGGACCCGAATTGAAAATGCGCCAAAACTGCATATGTTTGAAATTAAAACGTTGCTCGAATAACTCATAAGCCCAATCAACTTGACCTCTTCTCTCGATTTCGGCTTTTATTTCTTTGTTGTATTTTGCCACAATTGAACTAACAATATCTTGAATCGAATTACGCCATTTGTCGGTTGTATTATCGCCAGTATTTATTTGTAGATAACCTAAAAAGTCTAGATGTAAAAATTTTCCTCCTGCTAAAAAAGATCGTACAACTAACTCATAATCATCTGTTACTGCGGTGTTTTGATTGTGTCCTAGAATTTTATAATAGAAATCTCTGTTCCAAACGCGAATATGGTTTGCGATTCCTACGATATGTCTTATTGTTTTTGGATTTACTGGTACGACTATACATTCGTTATATTTCATAAATGTCCCAGTAAGCGGATTTACGTTAATCGTATCACGAAAACTTCCGTAACCCATTGCAAATCCATCAATATACTTAGGAATTAAACCGAGTTCATTCTCATCATTCACGGTTACACCAGCAGAATTTGTGTAAATAAAATCATATCCATCAGCATTTTTTAAAATATCGTTTGTGAGTTCAGGCATTAATAAATCATCATGATCAAGTTCTGCTAAATATTTTCCTCGGCAAAGACTTGTGGCGCGCCATTTTGCAAGTCCAATATTGCCGCCGGTTTGTTCGCTTAGTCGGTAGTATCTAATTCGTTTGTTTTGAAGGGAAGTGAAGTATTTTTTGAGTCGAAGTGCATCTGCTTCGTTATTTGAGTCATCAATCAATATCCATTCCCAGTGTGGATTTGTTTGGTTTAATACTGTTTTAACGGTGCGTTCGAGTGATTTTTGTGGGGTATTATATAAGGAGGTAAAATATGAGACAATGTCGCAGTTAATATTTTGGATATCGTATTCAGGGTTTAACAACTGGATATTGAAATCTTGTTCATAATTAAAATCTTGGTAATAAAATTCGATTTCAACTTTAGACAACGGTTTTATAAAAGTAATTCCTTCGTCATATTGAAGGGTTTTGAATTCAAATAAATCGCCTGCTTGCGAAATCAATCCACGGATTGCTTTCCAAGCGTCTCCCGTGTCTTCCTTGGGTTGAGTTTTATGTAAAACAAGGAATCCCTCGTTTGATAAATGTTTTATTGCCACAGATATATCTCTTAAAATTTCATCTGCGTATAGGGTGTTATCAAGTATGATAAGATCATATAACTGATGATTTTGGTTGAAAAAATCCTGTGTTGTCCCATAATAAAAATTGATATCAAACCAATTCCTTATGGTTGATTGGCCGACTGCTAATTTGTGATTACATTCTATTTCAAAAAATTTCTCATACGGGTTGTGAAGACCTAGTTCTAAATAGGTTGAAAAGTGATTATCCGTGATGACCTTATTTAAAATATACGGTAATTTCAATGTTTCTCTCATTGTAAACCTCCAAATAAAGTTTGTAAATTCTGTATCATATTATCATATGATTTATAAACCGTAAATTTGACAAAAAAATGATGTCCATTAATTTGAACATCATCTTAATTTTTTGAAATGGTCTTCGTTGTATAGGATACTTGGATGATTAGGATTTAACTTTTTTGCTTCTTGATGGTGAAAATATGCTAATTCTATTTTGGCGAGTTTTGCGTAAATTTTTGTTAGTTGAAGGTGAGGGATTAATTCTTTATATTGTGGTTTAGTGAATCCTGTTACTTCATAATGTTGACAATCAAGAGCTTTTTTTGTCCAAAGGAGTGCTTGTTCATAATCTTTCTTTTCAAAATAATACTCGCCGATTCTACAACACGCTTCAGGTTGTGCAGGTTTGTAACTACATGATTGTTTTAACCATTTAACACATGACAAAATATCGCCTAAATATAAGTAACAGTCAGCCAATAAATAACAAGCAATTACTTTTGTTTCTGTATAATCAATCATTGATTCACCACGAGTATCTTCTAAAAATTTATTATATTGAACAATTGCATCCTCATACCTTTTATTTACTTGCAATTCTCGTCCATAGTTAAAAATACCTCGTATACTTAAATTTTCTTGCTTTTCTAATATAAGAAGATTTCTTGTAAAATGAGTACGATTTTTAGGACCATGTGTTATTGTGATGCCATATGCTTTGATATTTCCTTTTACATCAATTTGTTCATGAACAGGCTCTACCCACTGGTAATTTTTTTCGCGTTTAAGGATTCTTTCTCTAAATAAACTCTCTACTGGTTTTCCATCTTCATCAATTACTGTTAAGTAACGTAACATCACGATATCGACTTCAGGACTAAGCTCTCTTTTTAATCTTTTAAATTTTTCGTGTTGATCCGAATGCAATATATCATCTGCATCAAGCCACATAATATATTCTTTTGTTGCAAGAGAAAATGCATAATTTCTAGCAGCAGAAAAATCATTAATCCACTCAAAATTGAAAATTTTATCAGTAAAATTTCTTGCGATTTCAATGGTTTTATCAGTTGAACCAGTATCAACAATAATAATTTCATCGACTAAATCTTTAACTGAATATAAACATCGAGCAAGTACTTCTTCCTCATTTTTCACAATCATTGCCAGAGTTATCGTAATCATCAAACTCCTCCAAACGCCTAAAATTCTTTATAGAATATCATATGAAAAACAAATGTGATTATGACGTAAAAAAGCACATCGGAATTTAGTTGTTATTGAATTATTTTATCCCCAAGTTACTGGATACGCGTTGCCACCAATGGTTATCGTGCCAGAACCAGGAGATCCATTGCTCATAGTTAACGGAAAGTGTGCCCCAGATAAGTTCGCAGCGTCACCTTGGTCACCTTGATTCCCTTGGTCACCTTGATCACCTTGATTTCCTTGGTCACCTTGATTTCCTTGGTCACCTTGATCTCCTTGTGTTCCTTGAGCTCCTTGATCACCTTGGTCGCCTTGAGCCCCTTTGTCACCTTGATCTCCTTGTGCACCCTGTTCTCCTTGATCACCTTGATTTCCTTGGTCACCTTGATCTCCTTGCGTTCCTTGAGCTCCTTGA
>JGI24703J35330_11748199_pt1 | contig 11859 bp, 11 predicted proteins | sample TergutNt197P1_FD_35330 | JGI IMG/M metagenome (IMG submission 35330) | reverse complement strand
TTTGTCCGCCTGAGAGCTCGTGTGGCGCCGCATCTTCTAAACCTGTAAGTCCCATATAATCAAGATACCGATTCACAAGAACAATCATTTCCTCTCTCGGGATTTGGCGATTTTCTAACCCGAAGGCAATGTCGTCTGCAACGGTTGCACCGACAAATTGATTATCGGGATTTTGAAAAACAATGCTCACCTTTTTCCTGATTTTATCAATGGTTTCATCAGAAAAGCGCATACCGTCGATATAAATTTCGCCTGCATCCGCTTCTTCAAGCCCGATTAAAAGCTTTGATAGTGTCGACTTTCCTGACCCATTATGTCCCAAAATCGCCACAAACTCCCCCTCCTGAATCGTTAAATCAAGTCCATCAAAGACCGTCTTTTCTTCATAAGCAAATTTCAAATTTTTAATTTCGATCATAGTAAAAACCTCATTTACAGTTGTTTTTAAAATTATATCATAAACGCATCAAAAAAGCACGGTCTATAGCCGCACCTTCTGAGATTTACTTGAAATTACTCAGCTAAAACTCGGTAGTAATGTTCATCGTATATATGCCCATTTATATCAACTCTAAATGTTAGACGATCATCTTGAACGCGAAAACTTCCAGTACTCTCCCATATATGTCCATCGTCAAAATGAGTGACCATCCTAATTTCTCCATCGCCCAAATACTCCCAAGTCCCCTCTGACTGTAGCATAATCCTATTCATCACATAAGTTGTTCCATCTTCGTTAATTGTCAAAGTTTGGCGAGGGTTATGTTCAAAAGACCACGTTCCCATTACATCAGCTATATCCGTTGAATAGCGATTACTGCATGCCGCCAAAATAAATAACAATACCGTCATCCATATTACTTTTATACTCTTCTTCATCTATAACGCCTCCTTCACCTTCAATACACCTTTTCTCAAATAATAAACCTTGTTACAAATCTTCGCAACCTCATCGTCATGCGTCACAATAATAAACTGTGCTCCATCTGCAATCATTTTTCTAAACAAATCGAGAATTTGATCTCTCGTTTCTTCATCTAGCGCCCCTGTCGGCTCATCCGCAATAATAATTAACGGCTCTTTAATCAACGCACGAGCAATCGCAACCCGCTGTTTTTCTCCACCTGAGAGTTCACCAATCCTCTTTTTCTCATATCCAGAAATCCCCATGTAATCAAGCATTTTCCTAATTCTTTCTTTTTTCTCTTTACGACCAATCCTTAAGTGGGCTATCCCTAAAGCAATATTTGCTTTTACATTTCTATCTTCTAATAAATCAAAGTGCTGGGTGATAATTCCAATTTTCTCACGTCGAAATTTCGCACGCCTCCCGTCGGACATTATAACCATTTTCTCATTTTCAAAATAGTATTCCCCGTTATAAGTAGTCATTAATCCTGCTATAATATTAATTAACGTGGTTTTTCCAGATCCACTTCTACCTTGTATAGCGATGGATTCACCCGTATTGACTTCCAAATCCAACCCGTCTAACACGTGACGCATTTTATAACTTTTGTTTATTTCTTTTAATTTTAATGCTATCATCATCCATCACCATCCTTTTTTGTAGAGTTTTGTTATCTTGAAGATTGGATAGATCAATGCACAAATACAAAGTATTATGACATACAGAGTAACATAAGATAAAGTATTATTATTATTCCAATGAAATCTATAAATCCACCACCTTGTAACTTCGTGATGACTACCAACATTCAAATTACGAAAACCTCTTCTTTGTTCCAAAAAACCGCTATAAAAGATCAAATAGTCATGGATAAAAAAATAAGTCATACCAAAAATAATCACTATTTCTAAAATATTTGCGACTATTATTTTCCACTTATGATATCCAGTAACCATTAAACAAAAATAATTTTCCTCCCGAATACGAAATTTAACTGATCCCAAAACATTAATAATTATAAGCATAATGATCCCGATACTTGCAAATAATGTTTTCATTGTCTCTTGTTGATGGCGTACTAAATTCCGCGTTTCAATCATTTGCCAAATATGAGGCATTACACTAGTTAGGGTGTACGAACTTCCAAAGCCTGCTTCATGAGCACCAGCGTGTACTTCATTTATTGCCCGATCTATAAAATAAGGTGTATTTACGACAATCATTAAACTACTGGTCTTTTGTGAATAAATAGAGGTCCAAAATCGTGTTTCTTCCTGATCGTTCAATTCAGTATACCGATGTGATACAAAAGGCATCACTACCGAATTATCCAAATGTCTAGCAAGATAACCAATTCCTTTAGACTGATTCGGAGCTAAAATTCCTATTACTTTAAAATCTATTGTGACTCCATGATATACACCAGAAAAAACATCTCCAACATTATTGTAGTTAATGAAGCGATACCCTAATAGAATTGGAAAATAACTCGTAAATGATTCGAAATTTTCTACAATAAAATTATTTCCTTCCGCCACATCGAGTTCTTTTCCAAACATTATAAAGGCAGAATCAACAAATAAAACAAGCCCTACTAACAAGACGTTTATCAAGTATATTGCCAATTCAATAAGAGAAACATATCCCGAACTTTGCCCTAAAACCGAGTAATCCCATTTTCGAAATGAGCACATTTGAAAATGGGATGATTTATATTTTCTACTCCAACAATTTTTTTGGCGGTTTAGTTAAGGCGTAGCAAATTGGGATAGCTGATGATACACTGATAGTTAAAATGCCAGAGATAAGGAAAATCGAAGCGAATCTGACATCTAGTGAAATTTCAAAAGCTTCTATCATATCAGAGTGAGACAGATGGTTATGCATACCAAGGCTTCCAAATGTGTTTGGAAAAGTAAAGTGTCGCATCGTATTTTCTTCTTGGTGCTCTAGTTGAGAAATCAGCGTTGTGCGTGCTATATTATTAGATATCGGGGTGCCGATCAGAATAGAAAACACCATTGCAATACATCCGATTAAGATAATTTCTAGCAGGTACTGCGTCAAGATTTTATTTTTTTTATCACCTAACACTAGATAAATCCCTATTTCTTTTTTTCGATCCTGTAAAATTAGAATTATCAATAAAGCAAGAATAGCAATGGTAGAAACAATAGAACCGATCATAATCCAGTGTGAGATATCTTCAATTACCCGCATCGAAGCAATAAAAGACTCCCCTATCAAAATCGACATATCAACAAACGTATAAAATTCTGGTAATAATTCATTTGAATTTCTAATAAATTCAGAAACATAGGCTTGATTTTCTAAAATGAAGATAGGTGCGATTCGTGGCGTTGTCACCCACATGCCACTTTCAACAGGATCCTCTACACCATAATCTCTCCAAGTAGCCAAATCAGTAGTCATTTTATTTTCTATTGCAGTTTCAATAAACCAATTTGGAACAAAAAGCTGATTTAATGTCATTACTTGCATTTCACGTGAAAAACGTTGTTCTACAATAGCACCTTGTTCCATTGCAGACATATTTGACATATCGACCAGAGAAAACTCAATACGATCTTCCACCAAATCAAAGAAGCCAATAATATGAAAATAATAAGGAATCAGTTCTGCGATATTCTCTTCAGCAAAAAGATCGAACCCTTCCATAATTGGCCATGGCACATGAATAATATCATAAAGAGTGATAATTGAGTCCAGTTCAAAATTATTCTGTTGTGCTAATGCTTCTGAAAGAATAATCGGGATTCCTTCGCTATCTATTTCACCTTGTAATTCTGTATCAAGAAATGTCCGTCCTTGAGTTAAGCTCAAAAAACCTTGCTCTAATTGGATGAATTGACTTCTAGACACGCCATTTAAAAGGAAGGTTGGTATGCTACCAAGCATAAACATTGCATCTTCTCGATCAAGATAAAGATAAGGCTGAAAGTCAAAACTATAAACTGGATAATTAAATAAACCTTCTGATCCAAACCCAGTTCCGATTGTATAATGATAGTCAACAACAAAAGATTGATCTGCCATTTGAGTAATTAACTCTCGCGTCAATATTTCTTGACTTACTGTATCTTCTTCTTCGTAAATCACTGTGACTATAGCAGGGAATCGATTGAGTAAAAATTTTTCTGTGTTTTGAAGGGCAGAAGAAAAAATAAATGCAAATATAACGATAATACCCAGAGTTGACATAATGAGAAACAAGGTCAATGTTTTTATGGGTGATTTTTTTAACCTTATAACTGTTCTACCTATACTATTCATTGCCAACCTCCTTGTCTATTTAGTTGTTTAAGTTATTTCACAAGAAAAATTAACGCTTAATGCAAAAAAACAAGAGTAGAGCAAAATCTCTTGTTTTTTATTTTAGCGAGCACGCAGATTATAGCGTGTGGTATTCCCAGTAGCTGTTCGCGTACTTGTTGCAATTGCAGTTCCAGGTACATTCCCTTCAAGGGTGGAACTGTAAAGAGCATTTGCTGCAGTAGCCGTAGGTCTAGCATTATTAGATGATGTTGTTGCACGATTTCTATTAGCTCCAGAAATAAAAACACCAAGTTCTCTACAATGATTTCCTGACCCAGCATTAGGAACACTTATATTCCAACAATCTGCGGCCTCGACCTGTGTTGTTGGTACAAAAATTCCTCCTGTCAGTAAAAATACTGACAAAACTGTTAAAAAGAGTTTTGTTACTTTTTTCATAATTCTCACACTCCACAATTAATTTTTAATTTCGTCATCCAAGCTATGTTAGCACTTTCTCGGATCACAATATTATACGCTTAATACCTCCTTGAGTTGTGAACTTCAATAAATTACACCACGAGTTATACATAATCTAGCTTTTGTGATCGTGCTCACATCATACCACAAATAACAAGAATAAGTAAAGGACAAAAAAAAGGACAAAAAAGGACATTTTGATTTCAACAATTTTCATATCAATTCTCTATAATTCATCAAAAAACTTTGTCAACACACTTTACAAAGATTATTATTTATGGTAGAATGAAGTTAATTATAACACACAGGGGTGTGACTATATGAATACAAAACTCAAAAAAATCACTATTATCAAAGAAGATTCTGATCACAAAGAAAAGCTGAAACAACTTTTCCCAATCTCAGGATATCAACTAATCAGTATCGAATCTAGCATTTCTAGCGGCATTCAATCTCTTATAAAGGAATGTGCCAATCTTTTAATACTCGGACTTCGGCTGGATGATGGTGAAGGTATCAAAATCATTGAGTATATTGTCAATAATATCCGTAAGTTTAAAAATCTTTCATATATTTTCATTTGTTCAAAGTACCTTGATCCTCATATTGAAAAAGAAATTAATGAACTTCTCCACTTCACGAATATTAAACTTCGCTTTTTTCGCAAACTAAGAGAGCATTGTTCTATAACTGCCATTCTAAATCGATTAAAAATTATTGAAAATGGTGTGTTGGATGCGAACTCAAGTAATTCAGATATGTCACTTAAAAAAGCGATCTGTGCGCATTTTGATGAAATAACGTTTTCAAAAAGCAGTAAATCTAGACCATATTTAGCCTATCTCATTGAATTTGTTATTATCAAAAACCTATACAATTTCAAAATGGATGATTTGTATGAGGAAGTTATCTCCTTCTTTAAATTAGAATCGGAATCAAAAGAAACTAGCATTGAGGCCATCAGAAAAAGTATTGAACAGTTACTAAAGCAAACTTTCAAAAAAAATCCTCAAGCTTTTTTAGCCTATCTCAAATCAACAAATAGAAAAAAACCTAGCAACAAAACATTTATCCATTACATGGTTAATTTGACTAGAGAAACATATCCCGAACTTTGCCCTAAAACCGAATAATCCCATTTTCGAAATGAGCACATTCGAAAATGGGATTATTTTATTTAGCCATATAAGTAGCAAGCTCTTCTCTATTCGGCAAACCTTCATTATCACTAGGATGCTGAACCTGAATCGACCCTATAGCATTCCCTCGCAAAACAGCGTCATTTAGCGACAAGCCTTCAATAATACCACTAATCACTCCAGTCGCAAAACCATCCCCAGCGCCAACCGTATCAACAACAGTTTCCACCCTAAAACCAGGAACCATCGTCGAGACATCGCCATCACGCGCATAAGCACCTTCAGCACCAACCTTCACCACCACTTGCTTTGCCCCTAGACTTTGATAATAATTAGCAATTTCTGACGGATTCCCGCTTCCCATCAACGTCAACCCTTCCTCAATTCCAGGTAAAACAATATCAGCTAACTTAGCTAAATCATTTAACGTCTTTGCCATCACTTCCTTACTTTCCCATAAAGACGGACGCAAATTTGGATCAAAACTCACTGTAATCCCTGCTGATTTAGCCCGCTCCATCAAGCGTTTTGTTGCCGCACGACAATCCAGTGACAAAGCAGGTAAAATACCCGTCATATGCACCAAATCAAAACCTGACAAATCAATCGCATCCATCTGCTCTGGCGTCATTTTCGACGCAGCTGATCCTTTGCGATAGTAAGCCACATGCGGATCCCCGTCAATCACTTTGCCCTTTAACATCATGCCTGTTTTATAATTGTCGTCAAAAGAAATAAAATCAGTACTGATTCCCTCTTTTTCGAGTGTCGCCTTCGTGTAAACACCAAATGGATCCTGCCCGAGACGGGTCACATAAGTCGCAACATGTCCTAGACGCGTTAGTCCAATGCACACATTCACCTCTGCACCAGCGAGTTTTCTTGTAAAACTTTCAACATCTTCAAGCGGACCAACCGTATCGGCAATTAACAACGCCATCGGTTCTCCAATTAACAATACTTTTGCCATAAAAACACCTCTTATTTCCCGTGCCCAACAGCAGTGCGTGCCGTGGTTACTTTTGCAACAAATTGCTTCGCAAGCTCGGTCACACCTGCATAATCCCCACTTTTAGCCGGTCCCGTCAAATCACTGCCAGCCCCAACTGCCACACAGCCTGCTTTAATCCATTCTTCAGCATTATCGATGTTAACCCCACCAGTGGGCATAATATTAACCTGCGGTAACGGTCCTTTGACAGCTTTTACAAAATCAGGCCCAAAAGCCGACCCAGGGAATAACTTAACCACATCACAACCCGCTTCCATCGCGCGTATCATTTCTGAAATAGTCATACAACCAGGCATGTAAGGAATTTGGTATCTATTACATAATTTAGCTGTATCAGCGTCAAATCCAGGCGAAATGATGTAATTAGCACCCGCCAATATCGCAATTCGCGCTGTTTCAGAATCAAGAACCGTCCCCGCTCCTATTAGCATTTCATCACCAAACTGCTCCGCCAAAGCGCGAATTACACGATCTGCACCCGGTACTGTAAAAGTTAATTCAATTCCTTTAACTCCACCTAAAAGACATGCTTTAGAAATTTCGATCGCATCTTTTTCATTCTCAGCACGGATCACCGCCACAACTCCTGCTTCTGTTAATTGGTTTAATATTTCAAATTTCTTCATTTCACACACTTCCCTTACTATTATACATTTTTTGCTTTTTTAAAAAACTGGATCCATTAGCTCTGAAAGCTTCTCAAAAGACGATTTTTCAATATCCTGATGCAAGCTATTACCATGTGAATCCATAGTAACCACCGCTTTAAACCCATCAACTCTCAAATGCCAAATGGCCTCAGGAACACCAAATTCTTCTAAGAAGTGAACCCCTTCAACAGACTTGATCGACCGAGCATGATATTGAGCAGCGCCACCTATGCCATTTAGATAAACACCACCCCACTCCTTCATGGCATCTAACGTCTTTTTACCCATACCACCTTTTCCAATCACAGCACGTAAGCCATAACGCTTCATAACCTCCCCTTGATATGGTTCTTCACGAGCAGACGTTGTTGGACCAGCAGCTAAAACACGCCATGAACCAGTCTCATCTTTGCTCATCACTGGACCACAGTGGTAGATGATTTGACCATTAAAATCAACAGGACTATCATTGTCTAATTTGTCGAATAAGTATTTGTGAACTTCATCCCTTCCAGTATAAATCATCCCTTCAATATTGACAACATCACCAACTCTTAACGAGCGAATAGTGGCTTCTGATAGCGGTGGCTTTAATGTTATTACCGTCTCTTCACTATTTGCTTTTTCATTAGCATCAAGCTTAGTTAATGAAGCTTGGTCATTTTCGTACGTCCAATCGATAATCTTCCCTGTTTCTGGATCAATGGTAACTCCAAGACGGCGAAATGCCCAACACATATAAGCAATCGAAACAAAATAGCTGGCTGGCAAACGGTGCATAGTTCCTATTTTACAGCTAAGAAGGGTTGTATTTCCACCAAAGCCAAGTGTGCCAATTCCCAACGTTTGTGCTTTGTCCATAATATAATCTTCTAACCTGCGTAAATCTTTATCTGGATTGACATCATCTACCATGCGGTATAATTGATCTTTTGCAGTCTTATAACTCCCCATTCGATCTCCGCCGACACCTACTCCCAAAAAACCAGGACTACATCCTTGACCTTGTGCTTGATAAATAGCATGCAGAATGCATTTACGAATCCCATCTAAATCACGCCCTACATGACCAAGTCCAGATAATTCTGATGGTAAGGTATACTGAATGCTTTTGTTTTCACTCCCGCCACCTTTTAGCATGAACTTTACATCAATATAATCTTCCTCCCACTGATAAAATTCTACAACTGGTAGATTAAGCCCTAAATTGTTACCACTATTTTTCCCAGAAATAGGATCAACCGCATTAGGGCGAAGTCGAGCATCTTTAGTTGCCCTCGATATAGCACGACTAATAGCAGCTTTCATTTTGATTTGATTAACATTAACTGGTACATAAATCTTAAAGTTTGGCAGGCCTGTATCTTGACATAAAGGAGAACAGTTTTCAATTGACATGTCATTATTTAAAGAAATAGCATCTAATGCCATTAAGGATTTGCCTACAAATTCTTTTTCACGTGCATTTTGAATAGCTCTGCGAACATCATCGGGCAAATCAGTCGCTGCCTTTACAATTAAATCATACATACTTTGTTCAAAATTTTCCATTCTCTATCCTCCAGTGTAAGGTATTTATCTGCTCGTATTATCAGTTTTGCGTGCTATAAGTGCTTCAGTATAAGCCATAATTAACGGCCCTACACCTTTCGCATCATTTTTTACAATAGGTTCTGACATATAATATTCAAATGTCCCATCGCGACGTGGATTATCCTCAGGTCCTAATCCTGCTACTAGGCAAATACCTTCTAAATTCAAGTCACCATCTTTTTCGGTTAATCGATTTTTACATACACTTTCAAAAATTTCTAAGCCGATTTGACGATATTCAAGTGGCAAATTTCCATCATTTGTCGCTTTCAAAATCGCATAAGCAACTAGTAAAGAACCGCTTGTTTCGATATAATTCTCACCGATATGAGGCATATCTACAATTTGCCAAAACATTTTGGTTTCATCATCTTGATACCAAAGCAATCCATCTACTAATTCTTGAAGCAATAAGCCAAAATAAGCTTTGTGTTCTTGGTCGTCCATATAATAAGCAACATCTGCTAAAGCAGCCGAATACCAACCGATAGCGCGTAACCAAAAGTGAGGCGAAAGCCCTGTTTCTTTGTTGGCCCAAAATAGCGTTCTTGACTCATCGTAACAGTGATAATACAGTTTTTTATTTTCATCAAACATGATGCGGCGAACATTTTTGAACTGATTAACGGTGTCTTCATAATTTTTTCCATCTTCAAACAGCTTCGAATAACGGACATAGAAAGGTTGCATCATATATAATCCATCTAGCCAGACTTGGTCATGATAAATCAGTTTATGCCAAAAATTACCTTCGTTAGTTCTAGGGTGACCTTCAATTTGGGTATACGAATATTTAATTGCCTTTAAAAATTTTTCATCACTTGTGAATTCATACATGTCAAATAAAATTCGACTTTGGGACAAATCATCCGTGCTGTAATGGGTCGGATCATAACCACGTATTGAACCATCCTCAAAGACGTAATGATCAGTCCACCTAATAAGAAAATCCAAGTATTTCTCTTTTTTTGTTTCACGGTATAATGAAATCAATGAAGAGGTCATACAACCGTCAATATAATTCCATGAAATTTCAATCATACCGCCTAGTTTTTCAATGTTCCAAATTGGTGCTTTCGGTGTTGATTGTGTGATTAATTTTTCTACAAATCGGTTTAATGAATCATAAATATCCATTGCAAACACTCCTATCATTAACTGTTTATATTATATCAGACTTCAATTTTTTTTCCAGTGATCGATTCCAAAAAAATATTTCATGTTTTTGGCAAAATTTTCGAACACAAATTACAGCAATTATCAGGCTAGTTATCACTGTTGCTACATTACTAAACATCATCACAAATCCTGCTGCCTGAACACCCATATTAGTGAAGTTTTGTAAAAACCATAGTACGGGAATACGGAATAAAAAAACGCGACAAAAATTTAAAAATAATGTCAGCTTCGTATACCCTAATCCAAGTAAAAGCGCCATAACAGATGAATAAGCTCCTAAAACTAAAACACTCCAAACGTCGAAAATATGAATCATGTATATAATCTCATGAAATTCTGGGTTGTTTTGAGCGAATAAACCTGTCATTTGTCTTGCAAAAATGAAAAGCGGTAAGAAAAGTAAGACAGCTTGAACCATATTAATCACAAAAACCGCCTTAAATGCTTCTAATGTCCGCTTATGCTTTTTTGCCCCCATATTTTGCGCTAGAATTGGAATAGAAGCATCTTGAATCCCCATTTGTGGTGCAACCCCCAAACCGCAGATTAGATTTGAAATACTAAGCCCGCCTGCTACCAACAAATCAATACTTGCAATCATCGCGTTAACAATCACTTTTCCAACGTGAAATGCTGACCGTTCGATCATAATTGGGATTGAGATCGTCAACATTGGAGCTAAAATTTCACGCTTTAAAGTAACATCTTTTAGCGAGAAAGTAAAAACCTCACTTTTTTCTTTTAGGTTATAGATCGCATAGGCAAAGATAAATAATTGCGACAGCACGATTGAAATCGCAATAAAAACAACGCCCTCACACAAAATATAAATACTAAAAGCTGTAAAACCGATTCTAATAACCATCGCAACAAGGTTCATATAAAGTATTTTTTTAGCATTTCCCTGGACACGTTCTAATGCAATGTAGATGCCATTTAAAAACATAAGCATAACACCTAAAAATTCAATAGAAAAATAAACCCGTGCCGATGTAATCAGTTCTTCTGGCATGTTCGCAAATCTTAAAATAGGTGCCGCTAATGGGATAATTATGATGATCATCCCAATAGAAGCCAAAACAGCGAAAGCCAATAACGTACTAATTTGTTTCCTAACAGCCTCATAGTTGCCACTACCATACATCTGACTAATTTTTAACGTTGCACCTGTTGCAAGTCCCAATCCTAAACCACCGATAATCATATTCATTTGTGCTAAATAAGTAACCATTGAAACGGCCGTTTCATCGATGCTAGCTGCCATAAACATATCTAGGGCACGAAACAAATGATTCAAGCTTTGAAAAAAAGCAATGGGTAATCCAATTCTCAAAATCACTTTAAATACAGGCCCGTTTAGAATAAAATCACGAGCTTGCACTTCTTTTTCAGACAAATGAACCTCTTTTTCTTTCACCATCGTACCGTCATCCTCACATTGAAATAAGCGAGCCCCAAAAGCCCGCTTATTTTTAGCACTTTATCATTTCTAAACTGGAAATCTCACGTATTACTCCGAAGAATTAGCGTGCTACTCCGAAGGTTTAGCGTGCTACTCCGAAGGTTTAGCGTGCTACTCCGAAGGTTTAGCGTGCTACTCCGAAGGTTTAGCGTGCTACT
>JGI24703J35330_11748200_pt1 | contig 11861 bp, 11 predicted proteins | sample TergutNt197P1_FD_35330 | JGI IMG/M metagenome (IMG submission 35330) | reverse complement strand
GAATTCACTGTAGATATTACCCTCATCATGACCATTTTCCTCATTTAAGGGTAATTTTGGGATGATAACCATCCCTTTAATCACCCCTAAATAGATCAATTCTAGTGTTCAAGGGTAATTAGGATTACATCCTCCATTCCGATACTGCCCTTTTTAATGGACTCCTAATAGCTTCCTAACATTTGTGTGTTATACTTAAGGCAATTAAGCCGAGGTGATGTGAGATGGCAAAAATTCTAATTGCAGAGGACGAGTTGGTGATTAACCGACTGATTCAGAAAAATTTGGAGTTAGTAGGTCATACATGTGTGGCTGTTTTTGACGGTGACGGGGTGTTTAAAGCATTAGAAGAAGAGGAATTTGACTTGATTTTACTCGATGTGATGATGCCAAAAAAAGACGGTTTCCAAGTGATGGAAATGCTAAATACGGACGTTCCGGTTATTTTCTTAACGGCTCGTGGTAGTGTGGACGATCGAATTAGAGGGTTAAATTTGGGAGCAGATGACTACATCGTAAAACCTTTTGACATGTTGGAGTTACAAGCTCGGGTTGAGTCAGTGCTAAGACGAACGAAGAAGCAGGATCAGAGCTTTAAGCTGGATGAGGTTGAGGTTGATTTAGGTGGTCGTCAAGTTTACGTTGCGGATCAGACCGCTGATTTTACTCCGCAAGAATTTTTGCTTATTGAGACGTTGATCAAAAACCGAAACATTGCCCTATCTCGTGAACGACTACTGGAAGTGGCATGGGGGTTTGATTACATGGGAGATACCCGAACCATTGATGTACATATTCATACCATTCGGAAGAAGTTAGGATGGGAGAAGGTCATCAAGACGGTTTATAAGTTAGGCTATCGTTTGGAGGTGCCTAAATGAAGTTGAGGACGTTTTTTATTTCTTATACGTTGTTTTTAGGTGTTTTGTTAGGAGTCATTGGAACGATTTCCGTCTATTTAACTCAGCAACAAATGGGGAATATGCGTGAACAAAACGCAATGGAGTACGAACGGATTTCTAATACTCTCGAGCGCGAAATTAATGCCTTATACGAGCGAGGCGGGGAACAGTTGATTTCCTCATTAATTGAAAGCCATCAAGAATTTCATATCCAACATGGTGTAAGGATTTATCTTGCTCCCATTGATGAGGATGAATTTACCTTGCAATTTTTAGACAATCCTGATCTTATTGTGACTGTATTTGGACCGACTAATTGGCTTTATTCTGGTATGCGACAATTTGGAATTTCTCGAAGGTTAGAAACCGACTATGAATCCTATGTGGCAACGATTGACTTTGATGTGACTGCTCAAATTGATGACCTACGAGGGACGCAGATGATGCTCCTTCTCTTCTTCATCGCTTTTTCATTACTAGGAGCTATTTTGTTATATAAATTTCTAGGTAAAATTTTTAGGCCATTAGAAGAGATCACAGAAATGGCAACTAAGATCGCTGATGGCCAGTACGAAGAGCGGATTGTTATCGAGGAAGAAAATGAATTAGCAGTAATGGCACAGCATTTTAACCAGATGGCTGAAGAGATAGAAAAGCGAATCAGTTGGCTGGAAGAAGAATCACAACGTAAGCAACAGTTTATGGATAATTTAGCTCACGAAATACGAACACCGTTGACGGCTATTTATGGGTATGCCCAATACATGGAGCGAGCAAAGTTAACGGAAGAAGATAAGATGGAGTCGACGGCTTTAATTATTACCGAGGCTAATCACATAAAAAAAATCACCAACTCCATCTTAAAGCTGGCCACCCTTCGAAACGACACCTTAGTGAAAGAAGAAATTGGAATTGAATCATTGTTCAATCAAGTGAAGACAACCCTAGAATCTTCCTTTAGAGGAAACGGGATTAACCTTACAATTCAACCAATTAAAGATGCCCTATTGGGACAAGAAGACTTGCTCAAAAGCTTACTGTTGAATTTGTGTACTAACGGGCTGAGAGCCTGTGAGATTGGTGGAAAAGTGATTTTAAAGGCCGATAAAGTGGCAGACCAAATTGTCCTATCGGTCATCGATAATGGTTGTGGGATGGAGCAAGAAGAAGTGGCTAAAATAACGGAGCCTTTCTATCAAGTAGACAAAGTTCGAAATCGGGCACGGGGAGGGATTGGACTAGGATTAGCTCTCTGTGAAGAAATTGCCCGTCTCCATCATGCTGAATTAGTTATTGAGACTGAACAAGGAGTTGGAACAACGGTTCGTGCTATTTTTACAACTCCCTAATAAGTAGTTAACAACTTATGAAGATCAATGTGGTACCTTTAGATACAAAGTAACAGGGATCAAAAGGAGATGACAACAATGGTAAAAGAAGAAAAGGCTAAATTGGTTGCAAAAACTCTTTTGTTAACGGGACTTTTCGCTGGGCTATTTGTTGGTGTAAACATGGCAGTTTTCAGCGGAGCAGTCGTTGCACGAATACCGGCTATTATGGAACAAGACGGTCCAGGTGAGAATCGTTTGTTGACAGAGACAGCTGACGAGAATCACGGGAGGGACTGGAGCTCTTTTAACGTGGATCGTTTGGTATCGATGGAAGATCATTTTTTAACGCGAGAAGAGGCGGAGGTGATTGTAGAAGAGGCACTTTATGAGCGTTTAGGTTTAGAGGTGGATGCATCTGAATTTACCTTTGGCTTGTTAGATCATCCTCACAGTAGCATTGAGGCCATTTGGATAACCATGACGTTGGGTTACGATGAAAACGGACTGGTTCATTGGATTAACATTAATGCGGCGACGGGTGAATTGCTTAGGCTTGATTCTTCAGAAGTATCAGTAGAGTTTTTTGAAACCTACACCCACAACGGCATTGACTTTGTGGTCGAAGAATGGGGGAGGCCACATGAAGGGCCAGAGTATGCACAGTACATTCGCCCGTATATGATTGGTCAAGAAGAAGCGGTTCTAATGGCTGCTGACTTAATCTACGAAACCTTCGGTGTGACCATGGAAGGCTTGCGCATGCAGGCGTCTCTTGGAATTGCCCTTGACACGGATCGTGGTTTCTGGAACGTACATATTATGCCGGTTGGATATGACATCGACGAATATGGTTATATTTCACCTGCTCAATGGTTCTATGTGTTTATCGATGCGACCACAAGAGAAGTTGTTCATTTCCAAGACTTTAGAGATCTAGATCGAAATGACATCATTATTGGGGGACCTGAAGGGGCCGTTGAATAAGGAGGTTGAATCATCCATGAAAAAAATCGAGAAGATTAAATTACTTAGCGGTGCGTTGTTAATAACCGGTATTTTTGTTGGACTTTATTTTGGAATTAATCACTTTGCGTTTGACGCCATGTCTTCCGAAACTAGCTTCAATGGTGCAACGATTCCTGATCAACGGGATCCTTTTATTGAAATGGAGCACAACGACGTTCGCTTCATGATTCAAGAATGGGGTCGACCAGTAGGTGAAGCTCAGATTCGCTTTGAAGGAGATCTGACACAAGTTGAGGCTGCTGAGATCGTGGCCAAATATTTGTATGACACCTATGGTGTAACCATGGAAGGATTTAGAATGCAACTGACTTATAGTGTCGTTGAAGGAGCAGGATCGTGGCAGGCATTCGTTATGCCAGCCGAGGATGAAGACTTCGGTGACGGTATCACTGGCCTACCGGCGACACAATTTTACATTCAAGTAGCTGCAAATACCAGTGAGATACTTAGCATGGATGTCAGAGGGTTTGACACAGTAGTAGAGGTACACAATGGCAGAACCATGCGCGGTGTTTTACTTAATTAAAAATGACCTGTTAACGATTCAGTTAGCAGGTTTTTAATGGAAATTTTTACCAATTTATGGTATCATAGAAGAGTAAAAAAAGAGAATTGATTCCTGGAGGAATGCCTTGTGTCAGTCAGGTTTAGTACAGCCGAGTTTGCTAAGTTAAAAGAGATGTTATTGATTTACGAATGGGGTTACCAAACGTTATTAACCAAACTACATATCATTCATGAAGATTTTAAAAACTTCCAGCCAAGCAACCCCATTGATCACATTAGAGGTCGGATTAAAGCACCAGAAAGTATCGCTAGCAAACTTCACCGCATGGGTCTTGAGATAACCGCCGAAAATGCAAAAGCGCATATTCAAGACATCGCTGGGATTCGGATTATTTGTCCCTTTGCTAGAGACATTTACCATTTGATTGACCTTCTGCATCAAATACCTGGGCTAAAAATCATCAAAGAGAAAGACTACGTTGACATCCCGAAAGAGACTGGATATCGAAGTTACCATTTAATTATTGAAACGCCGATTTTCTACTCAGGAAAAACGGAACATGTGGTTGTAGAAGTTCAAATCAGGACGGAAGCGATGAATTTCTGGGCGACTTTGGAACACGAAGCACGTTACAAGTATCAAAACGAGATTCCCCAACATTTATGTGACGAGTTAGTAGTTTGTGCTGATAAAATTGCCGAGCTGGATCATCGGATGTTTTTGATTCACGAAAGCGTCTTAGGAAGGTTAAAAGACGACGAATTGTAAAACGTCTGAAAGATCGAAACAATTATTTGTCGTTCACTTTTAGTGGACGACTTTTTCTTTCGACAAGCTTCTGTGACGAAGTGTGTTAAAATGGCATCATAGACCTAGGAGGTGGCAGTCTTGTTGAGGGGGTTAATCGTTATTGCTGTTTTACTTATTTTAATGGGGTGTGGCAATAACCTAGAACGCGAGGCTAGATCATCTGCAAGAGAGGCCATGGCAGCAGGCAACTTTCATCAAGGTAGTTTGTTGCTATTAGCCAGTTGCGAACTGCTTCATGAGCAGAGTCTGTATTTACTTCGCATGTTAAATTATGAGGGGGAGGGTAACATTTATCGGATGTATTTGGCGTGGCGACAATTAATGCGATTCGAAGTAGACGATGACTTTGTTCGTGAGGCGGCCTTCGAGGTTATGAGCGAGGCTGTCCTCACCTGGTCTGATTAAATAAAAGCATGAACGACATCTTGAATGAGGTGTCGTTTTTTTTCTGAGAAAGCTAGCTAATCTAAAGAAATTCGGGTATGATAGGCTGTAGAAAAAGATGCCAAAATGTGGTGTCTGCAAAATAATCAGTAAATCATCGATTTCATCAAAATCCTGATCATTCTGTCGTCTGAATTGCTCCTTACCTCCCCCAAATTATCCATAAACTGCCGATTTCACAAAAATCTGGATAGTTTAGAGCTTGAAATGAGCTTTCAGCTGAGTAATTCAGCCAGAAATAATCAGTAAATCATCGATTTCATCAAAATCCTGATCATTCTGTCGTCTGAATGGCTCCTTATCTCTCCCAAATTATCCATAAACTGCCGATTTCATCAAAATCTGGATAATAGGGGCTTAAAGAGCGATAAATTTTAATTCTCATAAAAGTAACTTATCTAAAGGAGGTCACCCATGAAAATTATTGTTTCACCAGCTAAGAAAATGCGGGATCAAGAAGATTTTTTCGAATGGGATCAGCTTCCCGTTTTTGTGGACCAAGCGAGGGAGATCAAAGATTATTTAAACGAGTTGAGCTATGAACAACTCAAGGAGCTCTGGCAATGCAACGATAAAATCGCTCGCTTGAATTACCAACGACTTCAGAACATGGATCTCCGTCAAGGCTTGGTACCGGCTTTACTGGCGTATGAAGGACTCCAATACCAGTACATGGCGCCGCAAGTCTTTGATACGGATCAATGGGCCTATGTTAAGGAGCATCTCGTGATTTTATCTGGTTTTTATGGTTGCTTGCGGCCAACCGATGGCGTAGTGCCTTATCGACTTGAGATGGGGGCGAAGCCCCGGCGACCTTTAAAGGGGCATAAAAATCTATATCAGTATTGGGGACGTCGTATTTATGAGGAATTGATATCAGGAGGGTCAACCATTGTGAATTTGGCTTCTAAAGAATACAGCAAAGCGATCGAGAAGTATTTAGAACCTGCTGACCGGATGATAACCTGTGTGTTTGGGACAGAGATAGATGGTAGAGTGAAGGTAAAAGCGACGGAAGCGAAGATGGCGCGGGGAGAGATGGTCAGGTATTTGGCTGAACATCAAATCACAGACCCCACATTAATGAAGGGATTCTCATCCCTCGATTATTGCTTTAGTGCGCAACATTCTAGTTCGGATCGGTATGTATTTCTCAAAAGAAAGGGTTGCTACTGAAAAGTGCTTTGTGGTAAACTTTTATTGGTTTAAAATCTATAATAAGGTGGGATTTACGATGATGAAGAAACTTTTATTAACTGTAACAACGCTATTATTTGCGTTTGTTTTACTTGCTTGCGGTGGGACGCAAACAGAGTTCGAGCTAGGTGAGACGCTTGAGTTTGATGGGTTAGAGTTGACCGTTGCCGATAACATTGGCTTTGGTAGAATAAGTGACAGTTGGTCAGACTATCACGGGGAGTATTATTTCTATTTACCAATTACGATTACGAACATTAGCGATGACACACGTGGACTGAATATGTTCTCGTATTCTTTTTACGGTCCAGACGGAACGACGTTATCGGATTTAAGTGTGACTTTTATGGATGATAACGACGTGGCGTGGGCAGGGGATCTGCAACCTGAAGCGACGACCACGGCGTACATGCATTTTCTATACGCAGGTGATGGCGAGTACATCATTGAATTTGAGTATTTTACAGCAGATAACCTGCAAGTGATTTTTGAAGTGGAATTTGATTTTGGGGCGGTACCTGAGGTGCAAACGGAATTTTCATTAGGAGAAATGTTTGAATTTAATGGGTTAGAAATTACCATTGGTGACAACTTCTCTTGGGGAGAAATCGACGACAATTGGTCAGACCATGATGGGGAAGCTTATTTCTATTTACCGGTGACGTTTACAAACGTTGGTGAAGAGTCCAACAGTTTAAGTAGCTGGGGCTTCACGGTGTTTGGACCGAACGGTGTAGCCTTAGATGATATTGCTTGGGACATTGATGGCGATGACATTACCCGGGAGTCAGATGTGAGGCCGGGTACGACAGTGAGCGGTTATCTGCATATTTTATTCGATGGTAATGGCGAGTATTTAATTGAGTTTGATACGTGGAACGAAGACGACATTCACATCGTTTTCACAGTGACACAACCATAAGTTTCAAAGGTATGATCCTAAGTGATCATGCTTTTTTTATGCCATTGGAACAAAAATATGTTATAATTTTCACATAACAATAACTTGGAGGTGATTTTCATGAAGAAGGAGGTTAGTGCTCAACGGTGTTATCAGATTATTTTTGAAGCGTTGGCTAGTGGCAAAGGAGTTCAGGCAATTACGGATGCGGTGTTTGCTTATACGAAGATGCCCATTCATGCCGTTGATGCCACCTTTCAGGTCATTGCAGCATCTTATGAAGGAACCTTTGGATCCAAGCACATTGACGACATGATTCGCTTGAAGATTGTTCCATCAGAGGTTGTTATCTTAGATTATCATCGATTAGGCTACATTGAGAAAGCGGAAGCAGGAGAGAAGTCGACGGTTGTGGACTGGGGCGTGGTCGAGATCCCACAAGCTTCAGGTGCCATTCGGGTCAATGGCATTGTGGAGGGAATGTGTGCCACCACGTTTTCTGAACCTTCCATGGAACAGGTAGCTCTGGAAGTAAACGACATGCTATGTCAGGCCATTGCCATTGAGATGGAACGTAGTCGCTTGATTTTAGCCCGGGAAGGCGATACCATTCACCAGTTGAAGAGTCGTCAAATTTTCAGTGATTTTTTTGATGATGTTGAGAAACAGGAAGGTGCGACCCTACCTTTAAAGCCTAACTATCAATTTTTAGTGATTTCCCTTGATGTGGAGAGTCAGATTCGTTTCACCCAAGCAAAAAAAGATATTTTGCGTTGTTTACCAGGTGCTTATCATGTTTTTTCAGGTGATTATTTATACGTGATGGTCGATAGCCTAAACGTGGACGATGTAACCGCCCTTAGCGACTTAACCGATGTTTTACAAACCCATTCTTGCCGTGTAGGAGTAGGAAGTTCGTTTTCTGACATTACTCGTCGAAAAGCATTCAGGCAAGGCGCACAAATGGCTTTGGAAATTGGACAGCTTCTGCATCCTGACAAACAATTGTATCATTACAGTGACTATTTTATTGAGATTACTGCTTATTACGCGGCGACGGGACTAAAGGAGGCTTCGTACCACCTGCCGGAACTTGAACGATTACGAGATGTTGACAAGGAAAAAGATACGGACTATTACCACACGTTGAAGACGTATTTGGTGCTAGATGGTTCAACAAAATTAACGGCGAAACATTTACACATCCACCGGAACACCTTGATTTACCGATTAGATAAAATCGCTGGAATCATGGGCATAGATATTCGAGATCGAAATCATACCCGGTGTGTATTAACGGCCATGATCATTAGGCATCTTGATTATGCTAAACGTGGTCGAATTGACCCTCTTGTACCAAAGGAAAAGGATTTTTGGCTTAACGATCTAGAATAAGGATTGGGACAACAGAGGAGAGTAGTTGTGCAGGGCGCACAATTACTTTCCTCTGTTTTGTTATGGGTGGCTGATGATTTCGTGGATGCCACATGATATATTAGTGTTAATATTTTCACAAATATCAAGAAGGAGGTTTTGTTATGAGTCAAACAATGAGTGGTTATGGGGTTGTTGTACCGAAGGAGAAGTTTGGGAAAATTACAGGTGCTCCCAGGCCGACCATAGGACCATTAGATGTGATGGCTGAACCGGTAGCTATGTCTGCCTGTACCTCAGATGTTCATCAGGTTCATGCTGGATTGCCAGCAGGTCTCATTTTAGGTCATGAAGTGGTAGGGCGCATTGTTAAAGTAGGTAGCGATGTGAAACGGTTTAAGGTCGGTGATGTCGTAGCAGTTGGTGCCGTAACCCCTGATTGGATGAACCAGTCGATTCAGGACAATATCCATCAACATGCAGGTGGGATGAATCAGGGAATGAATTGGTGTGTTACCGAGAATGGAACCTTTGCCGAATATTTTCGGATTCGTCAAGCCGATATGAACGCTACGCTGATTCCAAAGGGATTGAATTACGAGCATGCCATTTTAGCAGCTGACATGGTGACCACTGGTTTCCATGGTGCAGAACTGGCCAACATTCAGTTTGGTGACACGGTGGTTTGTTGTGGCATTGGACCCGTTGGTTTAATGGCAGTTGCCGGTGCTGCTTTGCGTGGTGCTGGTAGAATCGTTGCCATTGGTCGACGAACAGTAACCAAGGAGTTGGCTAAGTTTTATGGAGCGACTGACTTTTTGAATTACGAAGATGGCCCCATTGATGAGCAAGTGCGCGACTTGCTAGGCGATAAGGACGTTGATGCGGTGATCTTTAGTGGCGGCGATGCCGATGCCTTTGCTCGCTCTATCAACATGGTAAAAGCAAATGGGGTCGTATCGAACTTAGCGGCTCACGACTTTGATGTGAACATTCCTATGATGTATTCTTATATGTTTTGCGCGCATAAGAAGATTAATGGTGGGCTTTGTCCAGGTGGCAGTCGTCGCCTAGATCGTTTGTTTGAGGTCATGTTGGCGGGGCGTCTTGACCCGACGCAGATGGTCACTCATCGTTTTGACGGACTGGACGGGATTGCTAAGGCATATGATTTAATGGACATGGAAAAAAAGCAGGATGATTTTGCCAAAGCAATTGTTAAAGTATAAGGGGTTAATCCAAAAAAGGAGGTTTTCACATGTTTGATTTAACAGGAAGAGTTGCCGTTATTACAGGGGCTTCTGGTGGTTTAGGGCGCCAGTTTACCTTGGCATTAGCGAGACAGGGGGCAGACGTTGTGATTTTGGCACGTCGTCAGGAAAAATTAGAAGAGGTAGCCGAAGAGGTACGGGCTTTAGGGCGAAAATGCTTAGCAGTGAAGACCGATGTGACCAAATTGGAAGACATTAAACATGCCGTTAAAACGGTGATGGAAGAATTTGGAAAAGTTGATATTCTTATTAACAACGCCGGTGGTGCCAATGGTTCGCCATTAACGGACTTCTGTGACGAGAAATGGGATGCCACCATGGCGCTCAGTTTAACTAGTGTGATGCAATGTACCCGGGAGTTCGGCCGTGAAATGGTGAAGGCTGGTTATGGACGTGTGGTGAACGTCTCATCAATTTTAGGTGCTGGTGGATTACCGGAAGTGCCAGTTGCTGACTATCATGCAGCGAAAGGTGGGGTAACGAACTTCACTCGCGGAGCCGCTGCTGAATGGGGGAAAACCGGCGTAACGGTCAATGCCATTTGTCCAGGCTTCTTCCAATCGGAGGTTAACACAGCAGAAGCCATGGAAGCCATGAGTGGATTTATCAATGGACGCACGCCAATGGGACGTCCAGGTAAAGATGGAGAGCTAGATAGTGCCATTGTGTTTTTATCGGCAGACGAATCCTCTTACGTAACCGGGTTAATCTGTTACGTGGACGGTGGTTGGACAGCGATTTAAAGGTTAGGAGCAGGGGTTTAGATCATGAAGGAGTGTTGAAAATGGATTATAGTAAACTATTTACCCCATTTAAAATTGGGAAGATGGAGGTTAAGAACCGGATTGTGTTGTCGCCAATGGGGTTGGGATCCTCCAACATCGATGGATCGAAATCTGATTCTGAAATTAGGTATTACGAAGAACGTGCCCGTGGTGGGACTGGTCTAATTATTTTAGGTTGTCAAATGTTAACGGAAGAGTTGGCACAGGGATCTTTGGAAGGAACTTTGGAAAAGTCTCACGTGATTCCAAAGTTAACCGAACTAGTAGATGCTTGTCACCGTTACGGTGCGAAAGTGGTATGTCAGATCAGTCCAGGTACCGGACGTAATGCTTTTGCTAGCATGCACAGTGGACCACCGGTTTCCGCATCCCCGATTCCGTCAACCTTTAACCCAGACATTCTATGCCATCCCCTGACTCACGAAGAAATTCAGGTCATCCTAGATCAGTTTACCCATTCCACAGAAATGGCCATGAAAGCCGGGTTTGATGCTATGGAAATTCATGCTCATGCTGGCTATTTGATTGACCAGTTTATGTCGCCAGTTTGGAACAAGCGGACCGACGAGTACGGTGGCAGTGATGAGAACCGGGCTCGATTCCCCCGTGAAATTGTTCGCGCCATTCGTAAGGCGACGGGACCAGATGTTCCAATCCTATTTCGTATTTCCATTGATCACCGCTTTGAAGGCGGTCGTACTTTAGAAGATAGCATGGCTCTGATCAAGTTGTTGGAAGAAGAAGGCGTCGACGCATTAGACATTGATTCGGGAAGCTACGAAACCATCGATTACATTTTCCCACCAGCGTATCTCGGCGATGCCTGTATGGCTTATGTCTGTGAAATGGCTCGTCAAAATGTGAAGATTCCCTTGTTAAATGCCGGGAATCATACCCCAGAAACGGCAGTAGAGCTCCTGGAATCTGGAAATGCTGATTTCGTGATGTTTGGCAGGCCGTTAATCGCTGATCCAGAACTACCAATGAAGCTGATGCAAGGTCGTCGGGAAGACGTTCGCCCATGTATGCGTTGCAACGAAGACTGCGTGGGACGTATTGTCGCTCGCTCCACAAGGCTGAGTTGTGCCGTTAACTTGCAGGCTAACAACGAAGACCGCTTTGCCTTTAAGAAGACAGAGAATCCAAAGAAAGTTGTGGTGGTGGGCGGCGGCCCAGCAGGATGTGAAGCAGCTCGCGTAGCGGCCATTTTAGGCCATCGGGTGACCTTACTTGAGAAAGACGCTCTCCTTGGGGGACAACTGACAGCAGCCTATACACCAGCCTTTAAAACGCAGATGAAAGGCCTCGTTAC
>JGI24703J35330_11748201_pt1 | contig 11886 bp, 12 predicted proteins | sample TergutNt197P1_FD_35330 | JGI IMG/M metagenome (IMG submission 35330) | reverse complement strand
GCTGGCCGGGCGGCCTGCCGCTTGCACGGCACCGGCTTCGCCGGGGTGTGCCCCACCCGCTTTTTGAAAAAAGCGGGGCAAAAACTTTAATATTAAAAAAATGGCGCATCGCGCCATTTTTTTATTTGCGACGGAGTCCCCATTAATGAGCAATTATCGCAGGTTGCAACTGCTTACCCTCAAGAGCGTGTTCAGACGCTTTTAGCAGAAGCGAAAGGTCGGCAGTCATGCTTGTTGGTTTTTTTATTGGATTGTCTTGTCCGAACGGCACAAAGTAGATGTTCTTTGTGCTGTATAATTTCATGATGTTGGGGCCGTTCATGCCCAGTGCATCGTTTGAAAATAATGCGAGAAGTAATGGAGTTCCGTTGCGAAGGCTTGCCTTTGTTGCCATGGTGACTGCGCCGTCGGAGATACCGTTTGCCAGTTTTGCGATTGTGTTTCCCGTAGCGGGCGCGATTATCATGATGTCCATTTGATTGTCGGGACCGAATGTTTCTGCTTGGGCAATGGTGCTGATAACATCCCTGCCGCAGATTTCGGATATTTTTTTAATATAAGAATCCCTGTCGTGGAATCGGGAGCTGAGATTATTAACATTTTCTGATACTACCGGAAAGATTTCGGCTCCTGAATCCTTTAGCTTTTGAAGCGGTTCGAGAATTTGAAGCGATGTGCAAAAAGACGCAGTTATTCCAAATCCGATTTTTTTGCCGCTAAGTTTATTTTCCTGTTTCATTTGGATGTCCTCCTCAAAACATAGTGAATGTATTCTGCCAATATTTCCCCCGCTGTCTGTGGGGAGCTTTTGCCGGGAATGCCGGGAAGCAACGCAGACTTACTATTTAATAATTTCGCAATCTCCATGTTAAACCCATATGGCTTTGATGCGATGTCTACCAAAAGCGCGTTGTTAGTAAGCTTTATCATTTCATCCGTGAAAATGCATTGCGGCACGGTGTTTACAATTGCGTCATAATCATTCGTTAGCTCGCTTAAATAAATTGGCGCAATAGAGTCGGCATGTGCCGCGCATTCTTTTTCCCTGTTTCTCACAAGGGCAGAAACATTTGCTCCCAAAGCTTTCAAACGCAGCGATAAATCCCTTCCGCAAACGCCGTAGCCGATTACAAGAATTTTGCTATATGCAACCGTTCGGCTTAAATTGTTAACAAGGTACGCGATTACGCCTTCCGATGTCGGAACCGCATTCTTGACCTTAATACCGTCATCATCCATCATAATTAGATAATTAATCTTATGCGCAGCACATTTTTCTGAAAGATAGCTGTTTTTTATCCCCGAAAATACAATAATATTTTTCCTCAACCTAGAAAAAAAATCGTCATTGTATATGGATTTATCCGCATCTTCCATAAATGGAAAAATTGCAAAATCTAACTCCTCCGGCTTTAGCTCACTCCCCAGATGATATCCTTTGTTTTGCAAATACTTTTCTGTGTAATCGTATCGTGCGTCGTCCTTTATGATGATTCCTTTCATTGCATATCCCCATTCCCTATCTCGCTAATACTATTACATGCTATGCCACTGAACTATTTTAGGACACACTTAAATTATATGTATTTTTATCAGCGATACCGCATATTAATACGATATAGCATAAAGTGTAGGAGTATGATTATGACGCGACGCATGTTTGCGGGGGGACTAACCCCTGTTGGGTTTGTCGATTATTTTGAATACATAATGCCTATTGGGATTGCCAGAAAAAGATATTTTTTAAAAGGGGCTTCGGGTTCGGGTAAAAGCACTTTTATAAAAAAAATAGCGGCGAAGTTTGAAGACGCTTCTGCCGATATCGACCTTTTCCACTGTGCAAATGATGCTTCGGGTCTTGATGGTATTGCGGTGAAGGAATTCGGGTTTGCCATAATAGATGCAACCATGCCGCACTCTCATGACCCCGAAATTCCGGCGGCAGTAGATAAAATCATAGATTTTGCAGAGTTTTTGGATAGCAAAAAAATTTACAAACATGTGGATGAAATAAAGAAACTTATGGCTTCCAAAAAAAATATGTATAGTAATGCACAAAAATTTTTAACTGCCGCAGGAAGTATTTATTCTGCCGACAATAAATTTCACGAAAATGCTTTAATCAAAACGCGCATTCAAAATATGGCGAGAGAGCATTTGTGGCATTACAAAAACCGTTTGGGTCTGTGCGTTGGCACAGACCGCAAATTATTTTTGAGTGCAATTACGCCTACAGGCATAGTAAATTTCTCAGACAAAATTTTGGGTAAATATACTGTCTTTGGCATTAATTCAGAAGCGGGATTTGCGGCTGACGCTTTTTTGACAGAGCTGAAAAATTATGCAAATGCTTGCGCAATTAATACCGAAAGCTTCTTTTCTCCGCTAGAGCCTACTTTGCGGGATTATTTAATCCTTCCAGAAGAAGGATTGGCTTTTGCAAAAGTCGGCGGTCTTTTTGGATACTCAGGTGAACCGAATGAGAAAATTGACCTCGGAAATTATGCTTTTCATAATCCAAAAATCACCAATAAATTATTAAACGCCGCAATTAGTTCAATGAAAAACGCTACCGATATCCACAAAAAAATAGAAGAAATCTATATCGACAAAATGGATTTCGATAAAGTTAATGATTTAACCAACAAAATTTTGGCAGAAGCCCTACGCCCACCACATTTCGGCGGCGGTGTCGTACATAAGGATGGGCTTTAGGAAGTCGATGGCTTTTTCGAGTCCTTCCTCGATGGACATTAATGCGTCTTCGTGTTCGATGGAAATTGCGCCATCATAACCTATTGCGCGAAGTGTGGAGATTATGGATTTCCATTCGGTTTCGGATGTTCCATAGCCGACTGTGCGGAAAAGCCAGCTTCTGGATATGAGGTCGGAGTAGCTCATGGTTTCGAGAACGCCGTTAACGGCTGTGTTGTAAGGGTCTACGCGGGTGTCTTTTGCGTGGAAGTGGAATATCGCGCCTTTTAGGGCTTTTATGGATTCGGTTGGGTTCATGCCCTGCCAAATCAGATGGGATGGGTCAAAGTTCGCGCCTATGGAATCGCCTACGGCTTTGCGCAGTTTTAGAAGGGTTGCTGTGTTGTATACACAAAAACCGGGGTGCATTTCGAGGGCGATTTTTTTTACGCCAAAAGAGGCGGCAAGGGCAGAGGCTTCTTTCCAATATGGAATCAGAACTTCGTCCCATTGATATTTTAGAATTTCGCCAAAGTCGGGAGGCCATGCGCATGTTACCCAGTTTGAATATTTTGCATTCGGCTGGTCGCCGGGGCAACCGCTGAAAGTTACAACGGTGTCTACGCCAAGTTTTTGGGCAAGTTTGCAGGTAGCTACAAAGTCATTGTGGTCTTTTTCGGCAATTTCTTTGTTTGGATGAACGGGGTTTCCGTGACAGCTTAACGCGCTTATCGTTAATTTATATTTCGCGAGTAAGCTTTTGAATTCTTCAATTTTTGCGGGATTTTCCAGCATTTCCGATGGATTAAGATGCGTGCTTCCGGGGAATCCGCCCGTTCCGATTTCTACGGACTGGACACCCAAATTTGATAGATATTTGAATGCCTCCTCCACACTGCGGTCGTACAGCGGTACTGTTAATACTCCAAGTTTCATAAAGTAGCCTCCTAACAGCTATGTTCTTTGACATTGTCTTACATTTTTTAGTATATCGAACTCTTGTTTAATATGCAATTTTTATTCTCTTGAAACAGAAATCGCTATATTCAAAAGAATTGCACTATCCAAGCCCGAAACAATTACAAAAGTATAACCGTATTTCTCCCAAATCACTTGTGAATGATGCTCGCTGTTGGGCATAGGCGTTGCAACTAAGTAATTAGTACCAGCCAGCGTAATAGTATCAAGCGAAGTAAATTCATTATCAACAGCGACCGTGGTATCAGAAGCGGGACCATAAATAAATACGATATAGTCTCCATTCGGGTGTGTCATAGTTATGTTTCTACCTATATAAAACTCTAATGTATTTGTAACTTCAAAACCTTCCGGAATAAAATCAGGAAACCATGTTATCTCGCCTACGGTATACTGCCCAGTTTGAAATCTCAACGTAGTAAACCGCTCATACCAACTGATAATCGTTTCCCTTACAGCTCCCTGCACATAGGAGTCGGTTAATAATGCAGTGAAGAGAGCTGTTGCCATTACAAGAAAAATAATAGCAGCTTTCTTAGATATAACAAAAATCTTTTTATTCAAATATTTACGGTCTTCTCGCTTGAATAATGCTTTCATGCGTGCTTCGTGGGCATTTGAAAACTTGTGGGTTTTTAATAATTCTTCATTAGAGGGAATTCTTGACATTTCGCGTTCATGCGCGTCAATGACAGCCCTGCGCAATATTAACTCTGTTATATCTTTACGAAGTTGATTATCCATACGCCAGCTCCTTATCAATTTTTTCGAGGAGTTTTAGTTTCGCCCTTGAAATGCGAGTGGAAACTGCCTTGTTCGTAATACCTAAAACATCAGCTATTTCCATATTACTCATATCCTGTATATATCGCATTTCAAACACCGTTCTATATTTTTCAGGCAAATTTTCTATGGTATTTATCAAATGCTCATAAGCTTCTTGACTTTTTATATAATCGCTTAAATCTACATTATCGCTTACGTCTTGCAACTCATCTATATATTCTATATCGCGTCTTTTTTGGGAACGAATATAATCAATTGCTCTATGTTTTGTAATTAATAAGATATAGGATTTGCGTTTTTCACAAGAAAGATTAAATATTTTTTCTTTGTTTTTTATAACATATAAAAATGCATTATGAACAACGTCCTCTGCTACCGAGTGGTCGTTTGTTATTGATAACGCCACATATTCACAAGCGAGATGTGTTTCTTCATACAACTTAGAAAAAGTTAGCCGTTCCTCATCTGTTTCTAATGCCGAAAGATACATATATAACATGTTATCGACCCCTCTGTCATTTTGCAAAAATTATACAGCACAAACATTATTTCATCAAATAATTTGTAAAATCTTGTGGAAAATGGCATCCACAAAACGTTTTATATATATACGCCGGCAAAATCAGCGTCAATCTATAACGAAAGGAGGTCATTTATGAAGCGCAGGATGAATTACATTTCTATTTTACTTGCTTTGCTTTTCACTCTATGTATGCCTACAGCGGTGGTCAGTGCATTCCAAACAGTGGAGTATACCCCCATCCAACCACTATGGCAAAATGTCAGCAATGCAACCGCACTTCTTACCCATTCAGGTACTTCGGCACATTGCAGCCTAAGTATTGTAGGGCTTCCGGGTACAACTCGAATAACCGCAACTATGCGATTAGAGCGAGTTACCGGAAACAATGTAAGCGTCATACGAACATGGACACACACCGTTAATGCCAGCCATCTCGCAGTAAGTGAATCTGCGGGTGTCACTGCAAACGGCACTTATCGCTTACAAATAAGCGCGACCGTAGTCCGAAACGGCGTTTCGGAACACATTAGTTTTATGGGGTGACCCATTGTCGCAAAAGCCAAAGAGTTTTTGTTCACCTAAGTTTTATATAAAATACTGGAGGGATATTATTATGTTGAAAAAAGCTATAAGTGCATTTCTAATTATTTGTTTTACATTAGGTATGTCTACACTTATTCTCGCACAAACTGAGCAGGAATATTTTCTTAGCGTACCTGTGACAGCTGAAGAGCAAATTCAAATACTTATGAATGACCCCAGCCTTACTAAGGAAGAAAGAGAATTTCATATAAATCGACTTATTAATCCAGAAAGCAGCATGTCATCTATTCCAGACTCTATTTTGCTTATTGCTGGAAATAGAGCTATCGCTCGTAGTGGTGAATTATGGGTTCAGCATTTTCCACAACAGAGGAATAATTGGTGTGGACCAGCGACAGCATTACAATCATTGAATTTTTGGAATAGGACAGCTGCTAGTCGATATACGCAAAGTGCAATAGCCGCGGGATGGGGCATACAGGATAGAGGTGGTATTGACCTAGCAAGTATTATTGCTTTTGTAAATGCTCGTACGGGAAGTTGGCGTTACATTAATAGAGGCTTTGTGACCAATAGAAGTGCTATAGATACCCACTTGCGGCACGCAATTCAAGGGTATGGAAGCACTCCGATTGTCAGGATTGAATCCGTTGCAGGTTGGCCATATAACACGGAAGGACATTTTTTAAATGTGTCGGGCATCAGAACGAGCAGTGGAAGCGTTACAGACGTACGCCTCACTGACCCATATGCAGGTACTCCATGGTTTCAACCCAATAACAATCATGGTACGTTTTGGGTAAACTTTGACACTTTTTTCAGGGCAATGACTAGCGACCGCCAAAATATGAGGAGACCTAATTGGGCTTCATAAAAATAATTTGTAAATTTTAAAATGGAGGGGGTAAAATTTATTAATTTTTTGCCCCTTCTGTTTTATTTTATGAATTACAACGAATTTCAGAGAGGTTGGAATCTTTTATGAAAAAAATATTTATATTAATTTTATTATTATTTTTATCTGCGTGCCAGATTGGACTAACAGAGCATCAGGAAATTTATGATTCAACAAGCAATTCTGAAAGAATGGAAATCATTATAACTGACGACCATGTTTTCGCAATTCGGGCTGCCGACGCAGCTTTCATGAATGAGCATGGCGCAATTTTTATATCACCAAAAGAGTGGGTAATGGGGGGAATGCCTTTTTTTATAGACAGACAAACCCATGACGGAATTGGAATAACATACACAATAAATGAAAATGCTTCCAGATTAGGTAATTCAATAGACTTTGATGAAGATGGATATGTTTATTTAGCATTAAACATTAATGCGCAACAAAATATAGTAAAATTTGCATCATATGCTCATCCAAGGTCTGCGGAAGAAAGCCAAGTTAAGGTTGTTAGAGAAATCGGAGATGGTCTTTATGTAAATTTCTTTGTTGAAAGAGATGTTTTGATTGTATTCGAGCCGAGGATTGAAGGAGATTATTTTATTTATGATGTTATAACGCACAGTTTGCTGGATAATTCTGAAGATGTAATAGTCAGAAAAACATTTTCTCGCACAAATGGTAAAGGCGAGGTAATTCCAAATATTTTTGTAAAAAATAACAGCATTATTATATATCGATTGGAAATCGACGGAGATGTTACAAGGCATTTCGTCGATGAATACGACTTTTTTGGAACAAAAATATTTTCTTATCAAGTAGAGATTGATGATTTTTTATATATGGAAGAAGTGAATTCTGAAGACTCGATTATTAGGTTATTTAGATTCAAGGATTATATAGTTTTCATAACGTTTCATAATCGAATTGCAATATATAAGCTAAGCGACGATAGCCTTAATGCTATTGATATGCCATCTTCCCTTCAAACAATAGGAGCGGCAACCGTTGTAAACCACTTTGCGACAGACAATAATTTGGTCTATTTTTGGAATTTTTCCGATACTTTGTACATCTTTGATTTATCAACAGAGGAGTTTCTTACTATAGAAATATCTTTTGAACTATACAATATCCAATTTATGGAAGATAGTATTAGCCAAATACTGAAAGATAGTAGCGGGAATCTTTTGCTTCAAAAAAGACTTGATATTACCGAATATGAAAAATGGGTTGAGGAAGAACAGCAACGACAACAGAACAAAGGAGAGGAATCTCCATGGGGAGATATTTTTCCGCTAGGAACAAGTAGGTTTTTCTTCTTGAGCTTTGAAGAGTTACAATCGTTTTTCCATGAGGAGTGAAAACGAGTATGAAAAATATATTTTAGTATATCGAACTCTTGTTTAATATGCAATTTTTTATACAATTTCGGGCGGCAGTAAGGGATGGGAATATTTTTGCAGTAATCATTTGTGCGATTAGGTTTCCTACGGCGGTTGCTTCCGTAAATAATGCTTCTGTAAGTAATGAAGCAGTGATAATGGATTTTTTACAATATTCTTCGGTTAGCTTATTTAGATACTTTGCCTTGGAGCCGCCACCTACTATGCAGATTTTGTCAAAAGTTCGTCCTGTAATTTGCTCTAGTTCTGAAGCGGTTTGGGCGTAGCTTTTGGCAAGGGAATTGTAAATTACTGCGGCTAGTTCGGCGGGGGTTTTTGGTGTGGGGCAGCCTGCTTCTGCGCATAGGGTTTGGATTGCGCGGGTCATGGATTTAGGGGCAAAAAGGCGGCTATCGTTTGCATTAATCGCGGCTTCGATATTCGCGCTTTCTGCCATGTCGCTTAGTTCCTGAAAAGAAAAATCGCCCAGTTCTTTTTTTACGCATTGCAAAAGCCATAGTCCCATGATGTTTTTCAAATATCTGTAGCGGAAATTATAGCCGCCTTCGTTTGTGAAATTTTTACTGCGGCTTTGCTCGGAACAATCGGGGGCATCGCGCTCGATACCCATAAGCGACCAAGTGCCGGAGCTGATAAACAGTGTATCGTCAGGCACGGTGACAACGGCGGACGCAGTATCATGGGCGGCAGGAAGAACCACGCGGCAGTTGTAGCCGACAATTTTTTGGATTTCCGGTAACAGTTCGCCGAGGGAAGTCCCCGGCGGAACAATTTCGCAAAAAATGTCTCTTGGGAAGCCGCATTTTTCAATAATTTCGTCGTCCCAATCGCGGGCGTTAGCTGAAACAAGCCCGCTTGTGGTAGCAATGGTGTATTCGGTTTTCGCCACGCCGCACAATCGATAATGGAAATAATCGGGAAGCATAAGCAATTTTTTCGCACCGCTCAAATTGTCAGACATTAATTGGTAGATTGTATTAATCGGCATTTTTTGAATACCTGTTCGCGTATACAGTTCGGTGTCGGAAATGGGGGCTTTTGCATCTATGTTTTCAGTACGGCTGTCGCGGTAGGAAACAGCATCACCAAGAATATTATTTTTCCCATCAAAAAGAACGTAATCCACACCCCATGTATCAATCCCCACGCTTTCGGGGATTTTTCCAATTTCGGCACATTTTTTCATCCCTGTGATAATTTCAGAAAAAAGCGCGTCGGTATCCCAGCACAAAACGCCGTTTTTATTAATGATTTCGTTGACAAAACGATGGACTTCTTCCAATTTGATTGCGCCGTTTTCAACCCAACCTAAAATACAGCGTCCGCCGGAAGCCCCGATATCTACTGCTAAAAAATACATTAGAATTTCAACCTTTTCGGAACATTTTTTCTTTCACAATATTCATCCCAAACGGCTTGCCACGGCAGGGTTTTTATTTCTTCCATAAGAAGCAAGCGTTTAGTGAAATCGAATTTTGCTTCGGCTTCTTGCAACAGGCGATAGGGTTCGAGCAAAGCGATGAGCAAAGCTTTTCGCATATTCCTCGCGCCTATTGCCCACGCCGTAATCCTATCGATAGAGCCATCGAAATAGTCGAGCCCAATGTGAACACGGTCCAGTAATCCGTGGCGAATAATTTCGCGAGAGATAGCGATAAGCTCGTCGTCGAGAAGAACAACATGGTCGCTGTCCCAGCGCATGGGACGCGAAACATGAAGCAGAATTTTGGGTACAAAGAGCGCGATTGCAGAAATTTTTGACGAAACCGTTTCAGTTGGGTGAAAATGCCCGGAATCAAGGCAAAGCGCGATGCCTTTTTTCATTACATAGCACATGTAAAATTCGTGGCTGCCCACAGTGTAGCCCTCCAGCCCAACGCCAAAGAGCTTGCTTTCGACGGCATCCAGCAAGTAAGCAGGGTCATAATGTTCGCGAAAAACTTCATCAAGCGAGCTTTCCAAACGGCGGCGCGGAGTAAGCTGGTCTGCGGGAATATCCTTGTATCCGTCGGGAATCCAAAGGTTCATAACAGAGGTTTTCCCCAGTTTTTCACCGAAATAAGCGGCAATTTTGCGACAACGCTTTACATGCTCCAGCCAGAATTCGCGAACTGCCGCATCGGGATGGCTTAGAGTAAGACCATCCGAATTGATGGGATGTGCAAACATCGTTGGGTTAAAATCCAGCCCAAGCCCGCGTTCCTTTGCCCAGTCCACCCATGTTTGGAAATGTCTTGTCTCGATAGCGTTGCGGTCGGCACGCTTTACATGCCCGTAAACCGCGTGCAAATTTACCTTTGACGCACCGGGAATCAGTTCAAGAGCCTTGTCCAACATCGCGATTAATTCTTCCATATTCTCTGCCCTGCCCGGATAATTTCCGGTAGCCAAAATCCCGCCGCCGCCGCTTCGTTTTTTTTCAAAACCGCGCACATCATCGCCCTGCCAACAGTGTAGCGAAATAGGAATCGCATCCAGAGCGAAAATAGCCGCCTCGGTATTTATGCCAACCTCTGCGTACATTTCTCTAGCTTTTTTATACATAAGTACCCCCCCTATTTACTTTTCTTTTTAGCCGGTTCTAATTGAAACGCCGTGTTAATTTCTTGCACCTCGTCTTCAGAAATATGCTTAATTTCGCCGATACTTGACGCGGCGATTATGGAACGAGCGGTTGCCTCGGCGACTTCCAATCGGTCAAAAGCTTTAATCAATGTGTCACCCGTTGCCAAAATCTGACTGTTTTCTACCATCAAAACAGGAACACTCGGCGAAATAATTTTAGCAATCGCATTTGGGTCTTCAAGCAAACGTTCCCACGAGACACGCGGCACTTCTCTAAGCATAATGTAGCTTTCGGGAATTGTGCGTGTATCGAATTCCGCATTTGTTACGGCAAAAGCCATTGCGCATGGCGGACTCGCGCCTGTTATTGCAGAAATCTCCGGGTGCATATCATAAATTGCCTTATGCAACCAAACCCCACCGGATGGCGTTTTCCCTGCCTCGGCGCGCCCATGATGTATCATTATCAAATCGCTTTCTTCCAAGTAAAAACGGTCTTTTTCTTTTGGCGTTATAAGAAATGTTTCCTTGTCAAGACGAACGGAAAAAGTACCTTGGGTGGAGCTGAAAAACTTTTGCCTATATGCGCGGCGAATGAGATTTACCATTTCGCGCCGTGCCGTGCATTCCGAAGGCGTGGGCGGAACAGGTATGAACGTGGGCATAGAAGCCGCCGTAAGCCGCCCGATTTCAGGCAGGCTACGAATTTCGCCCATACGATTTGCATTGATTTCGGTAGCGGCGATAAGTTCAAGGGTTTCAAACGCACGAAATGCCGCAAAAATATCCACCGCCCCAACCATCGCGCCATGATTTTCCATCAAAACAACATTGAATCCCTGCGAAAATGAATCTGCAATTTTCCCCCCAAGCTCCAAAGAGCCGGGGAGTGCATACGGCGCAAGCTCAACCCGCCCAAGGGCGCGATAAACATTGTCAACCATACGCAAATTGGGCAATGCCCGCGCACAAGAAAACGCAACAAGTGCGGGAGGATGCGCATGTAAAAGGGCCTTCAAATCGGGCCGCCGCTTATAAATCTGGGCATGGATGGGCCATTCGATTGAAGGCTTGTACAAATTTCGTGCCGCAGGGGTTCCGTCGGGCTTTATGCAACAAATATCTCGCGGGCTAAGGCTGCCCTTATCCACCGATGATGGCGTTATCCAAATATTCCCTTCACAATCTGCAATCGACAAATTTCCGCCGCTTGTGGTGGTCATTCCATTTTCGTAAATGCGGTTCATAATCTGCACCAATTGATATGCAGGATGCTTGTACTGAACGTCCATATGCAAATCCCCCTTCCAAAATACGCACTCCACTATAAAACAAGAATACGTCTCTGAAAGGAATGTGTCAATGTTTTGGTACAAAGCTTTGTAAGCCGCATAAAAAGGCGGCGGAGCGTAAGTGGGCTTTGCCCGGGTTGCATGGGCGAGCAGTTTGCAGCTCGCTGCAAACGACCAGCCCACTGTAGCGAGGGGGTTTGG
>JGI24703J35330_11748202_pt1 | contig 11891 bp, 18 predicted proteins | sample TergutNt197P1_FD_35330 | JGI IMG/M metagenome (IMG submission 35330) | reverse complement strand
GCTTTAGTTTTTTTACCAGTAAACCCATTCCAGACGGCTTTCACATATGGAGTGGCGGTGTTAGTCCACCAATTTTTAATATGTGGAGTAGCGGCATCTATTAATAATGGGATTACTTCCCGCAGTGTTTCACCTACCGATTTTATCAGTTCATCTGCCATTTGCTCTTTAAAACTTTTATTTTCGGGCAAAGGGTAGTCATCATGTTGTGGTGGATAATCATCTTCTCTTTCCACTTTAATAAACTCCGCCTGCCCAGCAAGTTGATTATTACCATCTAATAAAGAACCTCTAACGGCACCAGTTGTATTTTTCGAAGGCGCAAGGTGCGTTCCTTCTTTTTTAACAACTCTGTATAATTCCTCAGTCTGATAATTTTGTTTCATCATTACCCCCTTGTGAATATCCGTGGGAGAATTCAATCCCAAAGGAATGTCCTTATTATACGGCAGTTTGGGTAATTTGCACACCCCTTACGCGGCAAAGGCGAGGTTTCCTTAAATTGTATCCATCTCGGTCGAGTTATTTCTAAAAATTTTAACCGCGCTATTTTATCGTGAAAACGGTCAAGCGCGACAGGGTCTGTTTTTGCACGGTCAAATTCCTTCCAAAGCCCGTCCATGAAAAGAGGGTTAATCAGTTTTTCGATGTTGTCCTCGCTTGTGTAATGCGCCCCAAGTTCCCTACGCTTGGTTTTATCCATAACCCCTTGGAACATCGCACCGAAAATCGCCGGGCTGATTGTAGACCAATCGAAATTTTCGCGGCACTCTAACAATATTTTGCGTGTTTTTGCGTCAAAGTCGGCGCGAGGCAAGTGCCGCTCGAACAGCCCACCATTTATATAGCGGAACTTTTTCAACTCATCAGAAAGCAATTTTTTCTTTGCGCGGATTTCGTCCGGCATATTCAGCACTTCAAATAAATCGGACAAGCGGTGCGAAAGGTCGCTACCGTCCTCTTTTGAATTTTTTATGTAATTGTAGAAATTGCCCTTTGGGAAAATGCCTGTATCGCCCGCAAACAAGCAAAATAATAAACGCACCAAATAGACCTCTAAATCTTGACCTTCATAGCCGTGGTCTTTCAGTGCGTCATAGAGTTTCGCCATTTTTTCGGCGGCTTTTACGTTTACCTCAATTTGTACGCCCGCGTCACGCTCGGTTTCGTAACCCGCGATGTCTGCAAAGCGTTTGATATGTTTTCGCAAATCCTTTGTTTTGAAATTCCAGATTTCATTGGTGGAGCGTCGGCAAAGACGAATACTTTCAAAATCACATACCATCCATAAATCGGGAATTTCATCACTCGGTAGGTTCTGCATATAATTTTTGAGTTGTGCGAACGCTTCATCAAGGCTTTTTCCGCGACTTTTCATTTCGATGGCGATTTTGCTTTTCCAAACGTAATCAATATAGCCCGTTCTTCCCCCCAGAAGCGGTACTTTGTATTCAAAATTTCCGACTTCCATAGGCTCGTCCACACCAAAAACGCACAAAAAATCAAGCTGAAACCCTTGCGCTTCGGCTTCCTCGTTTTTTGCTTTCTGCCATTTCTTTGAAAATGCAATGGCATTGGCTTGTATGGTGTCCCACGAAAGCATTTTATTCCCCCACTGCCGAAATTTGTTATCGTATTGTAATTATACTCGAAATATAGCAAAAATCAAGGAAATCGCAGATAGCTTTCATTTTTTACATTGCCATATGCTATTGCATATGCTACCATATTCGCATGAGGTGGAGCAAATGAACATCACGATAAGCAAGCAAGCCAAAAAGTATTTGGATAAATGCGACAAGAAAACGTATAGCCGTCTAAAAGCCGCCATTGACGGATTGGCAACCTTTGACGGCGATATTGTTAAATTGCAAGGTCGCAAAGACGAATACAGACTCAAAAAACCGCCATACAGAATAATTTTCATTCATACGCCGGGGACAAACAATATTCATGTTAAAAATATTTATCCACGCGGGGACGCTTACAAGAAAGGGTGATTTTTATGACAGCAGAACAATTACAAGCAAAAATTCAAAACATTCCCGAAGTCGCGCCCGATGAAATTGATATACAAATGATAGCCGAATACGAAGAAGAAGGCTCGGACGAATCCACTTCATGGGAAGAATACAAATCCGAGCGCGTTTACAGCGGCAATATTTCGTTGCGTATACCAAAGGACTTGCATAAGACATTAGTGCAAATTGCAAAGGAACAGGGCGTAAGCCTTAATCAATATTGCCTTTACAAATTGGCACGATAGGATTTTGAATGGTGATTGCCGTCTGCGAAATGACGCGACAGCCGTTTTCATCGGAGAACCAGAGCGTAAACAAGAGGTATTGCGTGCCTCCGCAAGTTGAATTACTGACGTACTTGTCCGACATATCCGTAATTTCTACGGTTGTGTCGGACAATGTTATTTTGGATACATATTTTTGCACGATTTCGCGGGTTCTCTCGGGTTCGTTGATAAACGCTTCCGTGTCCTTGTTGAGCAGGGCGATAAGTTCCTCGCGGTTGATTTCTTTGTCGGCGGAGCGTTCGAGCGTCCGCAGGGTTTCAGTCAAGGCTTGTTTTTGGTTTTCCAATTCCTTTAATTTTTCGCGTGCCATTTCAGAATCAAGCCCGGCCATAAGGGCGTTCAATAAATTATTTGCCTTAGTGGTAACATCTACCAACTCTTTATTTATGGAGTTGGTTTTTTCGTTTTTGTCGCCGGCGGCGGCCGAAGCCGTTTCAATAATCCTGTCGCTGTCCGCTCGATAAATTCGGGATTGAGAAGTTCATGCTTCAAAATCGTAACCACTAAGGTTTCCAATTCGTTCGCGTTAATATTTTGAGCGTCACATGATTTTTTGTTGTGCTTGGCTGTGCATACATAGTATGGGGTCTTGTAGCCTTTCCCGCTTGTCCGGGTAACGCCGTGGAAAGCCGCTCCGCACTTCTCGCAACGGATAAGACCGCTTAACATATACTCCCGCCGGACGCAGTTTGGGTTGTCTGCACCGCCGGCCCACTCGCCGTAATATTTTGTTCGTTTCTTGTTCCAAGTGTATACGCCGATGTACCGCTCGTTTTCTAACAGGGTTTTAATGGCGTTCGCGCCGATGTCTCCGCCATACTTGCTCTTATATCCTTTTTCCCGGAGTTCCTCGACAATATACTTGTAGCCATGCCCGCCAACGTACAAACGAAAAATAGCTGGTCGTTTGCTTTGGAAACTGCTCGCCCATGCAACCGGGGCGGTGGGTTCGCACTTGCTACCCCGATTGCATCCTGCCGTCGAATCACAAAAGCCTTTGCCATTCGCGGCGATTATAGAGTATGCGGATTACACGAACTTCGCGTTTTGCATCATCAATTATGTAAAAAACATTGTAATTTTCCGCCGGCATCAGCCGCACACCAAGGGAAGCATATGGGTCATCTCTAACGACGGCATGGCGCGCGGGCATAACGTCAAGCGACAGCACTTGCTTCTTGATTGAAGAAAAGACACGCTGTGCCGATTCGGGTGCTTTGAAAACATCGTTGATGTAATCAAAAATGCCGTACAAGTCAAGAACGGCGGTGGTTTCGAGGATGACTTCGTACGCCGAGTTACGCTCCATCGAATCCGTACTCCTTTTGGATGGTGTCGAAAACTTCTTTGGCCGGACGACCGCCGCCTGCCTTCATTGCGGAAAGCCCCTCGTCAAGCAACCGATGCAGTTCCCTGCGGCCCGATAATTCCTCATAAGCGGTGTTTGACAGTAAAACAAGGTCGCCCGTGCCGTTTTTCGTAATGAAAACAGGCTCGTTATATGTGTTACAAAAAGTTGAAATTTCATTGTACTTGTTTCGCAAATCTGAACTTGGAAGAATCTTTGCCATAAAAATCGCCTCGGTTTTTGTGATACGCAAATAATATCAAAATTCTGATAATCAATCAATGCATTCGGAAAGGGGGTTCAAACCTTGTTTAACAAAGCAATCCACTCGACCATGCTGACATCCGATGTGGCGGACAGACTGTTTTCAAATATAATCGCCGTGAACGCGCCGGACCAATCTTTCCTTACGACCCTGCGCGCAATGCTTCATAGGCGGCTCTCTCAAAACGAAACAGTGCAAATTACTTGTACAAAAGTACGTCGCTCTGTGCAGGAATTTTCCTACGGAACGACTGCCGATTGTTTCAGTTGGATTCTGCCCGATGCACTTCGTCATTCGAATTCGTTGGAACATGGCATTCACATAGTCCATACAGCAGGTCCCGAGGCGGGTGAGAAAATGCTGGAGATTGTGCGTGCCAATGCAGGCATTCGTTATTTGAGCAATTTTACGCGACGTGACGATTTGCAGGTTTTCTATGCTCGCAAAGTCAAAGCACTGTTTTACACAGACGATGCGGAAAAAAATACGGTAATCTTCGCAGAGAAGTTGGAACTAAAACATTTCCACGCCCTGCAAATGATGATTCCGAAATATCTGCCGCAATTGTTTACCGATAGCCCGCTAACCGAAACGGAGATAAATTTACTTAAAAGCACCGGAAACCGGTCCGCTGACGAATACGAGCGGCTGATTGAGGATTTCGCCCGCGAGCTTGATATACGTGCGGAAATTATCCGCAGCAAGTTGGCGGGCTTTGAAACAGGCTTCGAGCGCGTAAAAGCCGACGAACTCCGAAATGAAATTGCCATTTGCCAAAACGAATACGCACTTCACTTTGAAAATATCATTGCAAGCGATGTGCAAATGGTGTATTGTGTGAGGTAAACTTGTATCGAAAAGGGGCGTTTTAATGGCAACCGTGAATTACACTCTGCGGATAGATGAAAGCGATAAGCAAAATGCGGAACAGGTATTCAAAGAGCTGGGCATGACTTTCTCAACCGGGATAAATGTTTATATAAAAACAGTTGGCCGTCAGTTGCGAATCCCTTTTGACTTGGCGTTGAATGAACCCGCTATGGCAACACCAAAAAATTCGCGAGCGGAAAAAGAAGACGCATTTATCGCATTAAGCGGCATTTTAGCCGGACACGAAGTTGATTTGGACAAAGAGCGCGAGGAAAGGATTTTGTCAAAATGAAGGTGTTGGTTGATACAAATGTCATTTTGGATTTCCTCCTCTCCCGAGAACCCAACGCAACGGATGCCGAAAAAATATTTGCGATGATTTCCAAAGAAGAAATTTCCGCTTTTACCACGGCAAGCAGCATTACTGACATTTATTACGTTACGGCAAAGCGGTTGGGTGACAATGCGGCGCGGCAAGCAATAAGGCAATTGCTTAAAATGTTTGGTGTCATTGCTGTTGACGGCAACGATTGCGCGAATGCCTTGAATCTGCCAATGGTTGATTTTGAAGATGCTTTAGTTGTAACATGTGCCGAAAAAGAGGATGTAGAGTACATTGTTACTAATGACAAAGAGTTTTCTCAAGTCGATTTAAAGTTCGCAAAAATAATCAGTGCGCAGAATTTTATCACAATTTATTCCCAAAGGAGACAGTGAGTGGGATTCCTCCGGCAATAGTATCGGAAGATACTATAATGAAATCCATAATGGAGCTGCTCAAGGGTGACGCCGTTAAATTTTTCGGAATAGATGCGCGAGTTGTTGCATCTGCGAGAACGGAATTGTCGAACATTCCGATACAGCGCAAAACCGATGACTGGCTACGGAAAACGGATGATGACTCATTTCTGCACTTTGAGTTTCAGCCCGATTACGACAAAAAATACATCGCTCGCTTTATGGTTTCCGGCGCAATTCTTCATTACAACACAGGAACGCCTGTGCGAACAATCGTGGTTTATTCGGCGGACATCAAGGAAACAATAACGACACTCGATGCCGGTGTGATAAAGTATAACGTGAAAGCGTTCTATATGTCCGCACTTGACGGCGACAAAACTTATGCCGATATAAAGGCACGGCTGGATGCAGGGGAATCTCTGACCAAGCAGGATTTAATGTCTATCGTGCTATTGCCAATGATGCAAAACAGCGTGGATAAATTCACCCGATTTGAGCAATCCATCCAACTTTCAAAAGATGTACCAACCAAAGACGAGCGAGTACAGATGCAAGAAATGATTAAATCGCTTGCAGATAAATTCGTAAAAGATACAGAAAAGCTGAAAAAATGAAAAAATGAAAAAATTAAAGGAGATGATTGACATGAGCAAAATTAATCAAATGATTGCAAACGACAAAGCTGTTGAAATCGCTAAAAACATGCTGAAGAAAGGTTTATCCACTGATGTTGTACTGGAAACAACGGGCTTAGATGAACCCACCATCTTAAACCTACAGGCAGAATTAGCAGCCGCATAAAAATTAAATCCAACCAAATCAGACCCCGCAAATTGTCCCAACGACAATCGGCGGGGTCTTTTATTGTTTCGCAATAATCGCGGATTTGTCCGCACAATTCCCTTTGTAATGGATAGTTTGTTAAAAACAGACGCTTCAAGCGGTTCGCTGAAGTAATAAAAAGTAAAAGCGAGGGAAGGCCTCCCCGGAAGCTGCGGGTCCCAGTCCTGAGTCATCACAGCAGGTTTCGCACGGGATTGCATGTCGGAAACGCCGATAACTTGAGGGTTTGCATCGCAAATTATTCAGGATTTGTATAGCTTCTCCGCAGGCACCCGGCATTTCCTGCAGACTATGCATAACACTCTCCTTGCCTTTTCGCAATGCAGCTTGAACTTATGACGGGTTGCCGAATCCTCATCAGCAAACGCAATATGATTATCCCGCACGTCGAAGAAAACCTCGGCCGCGGTGGCTTTGACGCAAAAGAAATTTTCCCCGCACACTGCCCGTCGTGTCTTGCGCAAACATTTATAAAGGAAACAACCGCAGATAAAGGGCGGATTATCCGCGTACTTCGTTGCGATAATGAGTTCTGCGAAGGTCAATTGCTACGTAAATTTGTCCATCATACTAATTTTTAAATATATTCGGTGATAAAACTTTTCATCTAACCACACGAGCAAACAATTTTAGGGCCATCCATATTTATAAAAAATACGGATTTAAGATAACCGAATTTTTCACAAGAACCATCCAAGGGTCAAAAATAGGTGTGTGTTCAATAAAACGTGAACCCGGTTTGACAGAAAATGTTGGACTATATTTCATGGATGATTTATTCTTGGACGTGAGGTGAAAAAATGATTGAACTCAAAGGAAAACACAACACAGCAAAGGTCTTCACCGATAACATTGAACCAAGCGCGATTCAGCAAATCGAGCATTTGCTTGACCAAGAATTTATCGCGGGCAGTAAAATCCGCATAATGCCCGATGTACACTTTGGTATGGGTTGCACAATCGGCACGACGATGACGATTACCGATAAAATCGTGCCGAATCTTGTGGGCGTGGACATTGGCTGCGGTATGAGAACTGTCGAACTCGGACGGGTGAATATTGATTTGGAAAAACTGGACGATGTTATCAAGAAGTATGTTCCGAGCGGTAGAAATACACACGAAGGCAGGGTTCGTCGCTTTGATAAAATAAAAGAATTGAATTGTTACCGTGAGCTTTCCGACGCAAGACGTTTGGAGAGAAGCATCGGAACACTCGGCGGCGGAAATCATTTTATTGAGCTTGGTCGTGATGAAGATGAGAGCATTTATCTTGTTATTCACTCGGGCAGCCGGAATCTCGGCAAACAGGTTGCGGAATATTATCAAAAATTTGCCTACGCACTGTTTTGCGGAAAAGATAAACTTTTGGAAGCGCAAGAAAAATTGATTGCCGAATATAAAGCCGCCGGGCGCAAATCTGAACTAACCGAAGCAATAAAAAAATTACGTGTGAGTCACAAAACTCACAAGACCGATGTTCCAAAAGACCTCGCGTATTTGACGGGAAAATACAAAGACGACTATATGCAGGACATGATGATTTGCCAAGAATATGCGATTATTAATCGTGAAACTATCGCCGACATCATTTTGGAAAAAATGCAAATCAAGCCGAAGGATAGCTTTGAAACCATCCACAATTACATTGACATTGAAAGTCTTATTTTAAGAAAAGGCGCGGTGTCGGCACGAAAGGGCGAGCGCATTTTAATTCCCATGAACATGCGCGACGGTAGTTTAATTTGCGTCGGCAAGGGCAACTCCGATTGGAATTTTTCCGCACCCCACGGCGCAGGCCGTATAATGAGCCGCACTGTTGCGAAAAACAGCATCAATTTTTCGGACTTTGAAAAATCTATGAAAGGCATTTTTTCGTCAACTGTAAACCGTAGCACTCTCGACGAAGCCCCATTTGCGTATAAACCTATGGATGAAATTATCGCGCACATCGGCGATACGGCGGAAATTAAAAAAATAATCAGACCGTTGTATAATTTTAAAGCGGCGGACTAAAAATTTTATGGAGGCGCACATGAAAAAAATTATCTCAACAAACAAAGCACCTGCGGCAATCGGCCCGTATTCCCAAGCGACCGTACATAACGGCGTGGCTTATGTTTCCGGGCAACTTCCCATCGACCCCACAACGGGAGAACTGTCCGTCGGTGATATTTCGGAGCAAACGAGGCTTGCAATGAGCAATTTGGAGGCCATCGTCGAGGCCGCAGGCAGCGGCATGGACAAAGTCTTGAAATGCACGATTTTGCTTACGGACATGGTGCATTTTGCACAAATGAACGAAGAGTATGCAAAATTCTTTCCGAGCGAACCGCCCGCGAGAATTTGCTATCAAGTAACCGCCCTGCCAAAAGGCGCGAGCGTTGAAATTGACTGCATTGCGGCGGTATGATTGCACGTCTTCCGGGGCGTGTAGCCACTTTTTGTTCAATCTCGGCCGCACAAAAAAATTGAGTCGTCTAGTGTCACTCGCCGACTCAATTTTGCATTTACGATAGCTTCGACCGCAAAAGTATGATATGTTAGCGTCGGAGGTGTTTCGAATGAATCATAAATTTATCCCGCTCGATAAACGCTCGAAGCGGGAACAAAAGGAGTACCACGCAACACAGCGCAGAGATTGGGGCATAATCGACCCCGCAACGCAAAAATCCGAAAACGCAAAAGCCTACAATCGCAAAAAATCCAAACAACGGTGGCTTGAACACGAACCCGGGTTTGGATTTTTTTATTGGAATCATGTACAATCGGCGTAGCAAAAATTTTACATAGGGGGCGATTAAAATAAAAATAATGTTCGTATGTTTGGGCAACATTTGCCGCTCGCCGATGGCGGAAGCGGTTTTTCGCCACATGGTTAAGCGGGAGGGGCTTGACGATAAAATTTTCGCAAGCTCGTGCGGCACAGCAAATTATCACACAGGAAAATCGCCGCACTCGGGAACGATGGCGATTTTGAATTCGCACGGCATTTCCCATGACGGGATAAAAGCCTCGACGCTCGAAAGGCGACATTTGCAGGAATACGACGGAATTGTTGCAATGGACGAAGAAAATTTGTCCGATATTATCCGCCTCAAAAATAAAAACTCAACGGCGTGGGTCAAATTGCTTTCCGATTTTTCGGACGGCAACTGGGTGTCCGTTCCCGACCCGTGGTATACGGGAGATTTCGAGCAAACATACGAGCTTGTCACGGAAGCCTGCGAAGGCTTGCTCCAAAATATCACAGGCTGAGAGTTGAAATGAAAAATCCGATAAAAAATCTATCCTCCGGCGGAATTATCGCCAATTACAAATGCCCGGCCGCTTGCGGGCATTGTTTGTATGGCTGTTCGCCCGATTCGGATGCGGGCTATATAGATGAAGGCACAGCCGCAAATATTTGCAAGCATTTGCGTCGTCTTGGCTGTCGAAGTTTACATATCGGCGGAGGCGAGCCGTTTTTAAGCACAGACGGCTTGATTACCCTTGCGAAAACAATCATCAAAAGCGGATTACATCTCGATTACATCGAAACAAACGCCGCATGGATTACCGACGACGACGACCGCAACCGCCAAATTTTAACCGCCGTTGTAAACGCCGGCGGCGAACATATCATGGTTTCCGCCGACCCGTTTCACGTCGAATTCATCCCGTTTTGGAAGCCGCAAAAGCTGGTTAATCTTCTGCGAAGCATGGGAATACCGCATTTTATATGGCAGGATCGGTATTTCCCCCTACTTGAAAAGCTCGACCCGCAAAAAAAATACAACCCGAAAGAGTTGCAAGACGCGCTTGGCTACGATGTGATAAAAAAATGCGCGCAAGAATACGGCATGAAATTTAACGGTCGGGCCTTTAATTTGTTGCGGAAATTCGGGAGTAAAAAGCCTGTCGAAGATTTGCTTGCGCCATGCCCGGAGCTTCGCGACACAAGCCATTTTCACGCAGACTTATTCGGACGATATGTCCCGCCCGGATGTATCGGCGTGGGAATTCGCATCGAAGATGTCGGGGCAGAACTCGACCCTTCGCAATATCCCGCGCTGCCAAAACTTTTCGAGGGAGGGACAAGCGCACTGCTTGAATATGCGCAAAATCTAGGATATGAAACGGAACCGACAGGCTATTTTTCCAAATGCGAATTGTGTTTCAGCATACGAAAATATTTAATCACCCACCACGAGCAGATGCATCCCGATTTGCATCCAAAAAGTTTTTATCTTCAGGATTATTAACGCCCTGTTCTCTGCAAAAAATCCGAAAATTAAGCCGTACAGTGGCATTGTGTCCATCGGGGTTCCCACTGTTTATGGCGCATAACCGATTGGCGTATTACAGCATATGATGAATTACACTTGCTAAAAGGACACAATTGCATGAAATTAACCGACGCCATTTTGGATGATGCGATAGAAAGATTACAAAACGGAGAAGAATTTACAGTTAATCTTGCTCCAATTACACAGCTTGTTTGGTCAGCCTCTCGCGCTCACCACAAAAGTCCGGATATAAACACCGGAACGCATCAATGGATTACATCAAATGCTTTTCGTATCTTGCGAAATGAACAGCAGGAGGCATGGAAATGGTTTTATCCCAACGACCAAATCACAGTTATAAAATATTCCGACTGGCCCGATTATTCCGGGTCGGGCGAAAGATACCCGTTCATTAAAATCGGAAATCATAAAATATGGCTTAACAATTGGCATTATTACCACGTCGAAACCGGCACAAATTTCATGCGCGAACCTAAAAATTTCAATGCAGTAACAAGGTTTGAATATTGGTACAATCAGTCCCTTGCGCAATATCGTGCAGGACATCGTGAGGAAGCGTTATGCGATTTAGGAAAAGCAATCCACTATCTTGCAGATTTGGGGTCTCCACCACACACCGGCGACAGGATTCCTGCCGAATGGAATTTTGACCATCCACCGAGAGAATCCGTCATTGAATTGCTTGCTCAGGCAAGAGACCATGTTCGATATGAACTATTCGCAAATCAAGTTAAGAATCTTGCTGTTGCCGAAGGCGGAGGGCATTTCGATTGGACAACAAGTGAATTGCAACAAATCGGAAAAGAAGCCGCGCAGTATTCTCACAAATATTATTCAACAACCCGAATGCCGCCCTTGTTTAGGCTGGCATCTCTCGAAGGAGCTCTCGCCATTCCTCAATATGCGGAGGCAATAATAAATCCTCTTATGGCGGCCCAAAGAAACGTCGCGGGGATATTGTACAAGTTTTATCGTGATGTTACAGCTCTCGCACCAAATATCAAATAAATAAGCCATTACAGCGACGAAAATGATAATTTCGCACCCTCAAGAGTTGGCGAACCATACAATTGTTCAGAATATAAGATGCCAAAATTTCTGTTGAATACTGTAACAATTCCGGTTTCACCTTTAGAAGCTGTATTCAATAATTTCACGTTGCCCCGGCATAGAATGGCGTTTTCACAGCTTTTCGTCGGCGACGACGCGTACCCAATGCGGTACGTTA
>JGI24703J35330_11748203_pt1 | contig 11918 bp, 12 predicted proteins | sample TergutNt197P1_FD_35330 | JGI IMG/M metagenome (IMG submission 35330) | reverse complement strand
TGTTATAATTAAATAGAGGGGAGGATATACTATAAATGTTTGAAATTCATTTTTACGAAAACAAACAAGGTGAGCAACCCATCAGAAATTTGTTAGATGATTTGCAAAATAAGGCGAACACTAGCAAAGATGCTCGTATACAATATGAAAAGATACTTACCTATATTCGCTCCTTACAAAAGCATGGAACACGCATAGGCGAGCCAGTAGTTAAACATATTAGCGGTGATATTTGGGAGCTACGCCCACTATCGCACCGTGTACTGTTCTTCTACTGGGAAGATAATAAATTTGTACTTTTGCACCACTTCATAAAGAAAACCAATAAAACGCCACCAAGAGAAATAGAGCAGGCAAAGCGAAATATGGCGGACCACAAAGAAAGGAATGAGTGATATGGCAATTAGAAGTTCTACTAACTCGACAAGTTTTGACGATTATTACAACGATGATACCAATGTTTCACCTAGCATGAGAGCCAAAATCGAATTTGAGGTAGATTTAATTGGCAAGCTAATTGAAGCAAGGGAATCAAAAGGCTTTACGCAAGCACAATTAGCCGAAGCCGCAGGAATAAAACAATCAGCCGTGGCAAGAATGGAAAGTCTAAAAGCTACACCACAAATTGATACACTGTTTAAGGTTCTAATGCCACTTGGTTATAAACTAGCTATTGTTCCTAACGAGGAAAGGGCGTAAGTCTACTATTCCATCAGCCCATCAGCGACACTCTGTTGCTCAACCAACCAAGCCGAAAAATCAGCAAGTGGCATTTTCCTACCCTTAACCAACGCCTTACGCTTAACCGCTTCTTTACGAAAAATATCAAACTGAACCTTAAAATTAGCCGCTTTTTCAGTATCTTCTGAATTAGTGGCTTTTTTACGAAGTTTACGCAGACGGTTATACCAGTAAAAATAAGCGGATTCGTGAAGCTGTTCCAGTTTATTGCCTTTGGCACGTTCGTCAAATTCCTTTTTGGCAGTAGCGGCCTTTACTTTACGGCATTTATCCGAGCATAACTCATAATGCCTACTACGAGCAAGAAAATGAGTATCACAAATTTTACATTGACCAAACACATAACCCCATTCTTTTATCTTGTGCATATAGTAAAAGATTAACGGCAGAAATGAAGATGATGTTACCACCGTTTTTCATCATGTGTCAATATTCCTATAGAAAACATTGATTTGGAGTTGCCTCATGGTATATGGAAAAGCGTGGAACCAAACATTGTTTTATACATTGTTCCGGAGTATCAATCTTCTTTGCTTCCACATTCGTTCTTGGGGGTATATAAAACAGAACAAGAGAAGATAAGATTATTTGCTAATCTTGACCATCGCTCTGCTACTATCTTGTTGTATCATGAGAATAGTCTTAATTTGGAAATCGGAAGTATAAATGAAGCAGGGATTATGTTTATTGGTGGTTTTCATGTCTCTGATGACGAATTTCACTATACATTACTTCCAGGGCCGCGTAGGGGATGGACAAATGAAACGGGTTACGATGTCATTATTTTCCACCGTTGGGATGACTACACGCCGATTAATCCCGAGGATTGGTTTGTTGCTCCGCAGGAATAATTTTTACAATTTCGTCATGTGTACTCGTGAGCCATTGCCGGAAGGAGTACGGAAAAGTGAATCCCCTGAGATGATTGATGATGAGTTCCACTTTACAGCAGAGTCTTTTTTCGGGCAAAGAGGCAAATGTCTGAAGAATATTGCTCCCCAAATTAAAGGGCGAAGCAAGCGATTATGCGGGGTTGAGCGGTTATGACCAAAACATCTACGGCGTTCGCAGTCACCCGGCTTGCGTCTTCATTTTTCTGAATTTTCAACACGCCCTTGAACATTGCCAAAAAAAGCCGTACAATGACGTAAACAAACCTCTATGTCGGGGGTTGTTGCAATCTTAAATTTTGTCGATGAGGTGTGAGATGAGTCGGAAGCCACTTTTGCTTGAAAAATGGGACTTTATTGTGTTGCTTGGAGAATCCGGAGGGGGCAAGGGTACACTTGTGCAAAATATATTGCGATATTGGTTGCCCGAGCTGTGGACGGCAAGTATGGGCGAGATTTTTCGCCAAAAGGCAAAAGAGGACGAGGAACTAAAAGACCTTACCGAAAAAGGAATACTTGTGAGCAATGATAAGGCGACCGAAATTTTCCGCGAGTTCGCACTTAAAAACACACCGGGGCTGATAGACGGCTTTCCTCGTAACCGTGGGCAGGCCATAGATTTGATTCGATTTGCTAAAGAAAATGACTGGCGGATACTTGTAGTGGATATAAACTGCCGTATAGAAACAATAATAGCGCGCCTGCTCGCACGCAAACGCGCCGACGACAACCTTAACATCGTATACAAGCGTCATACAGCACACAAGGAGTTGCATCCCGCTGTGATGGAAGAAATCCGCACTCGCCCTGATTTGTTTGACATAATCTCACTCGACGGCAACCACCACTCCGAAATCGTGTTTACGAGCTTTTTGTTGAGTGTGTTGCGATTGGTAGATATGCTGTACTTTTATGATATGTCGGATATAAAGACCACATTTGCGGTACAAAATGATGAGACAACCATCAACCCTGCAATAAACCGCTGGGTATGTGGATTTTTGCAAAGTATTCAAAGGAAGCTAACATAATATATGGCCGATGGCCTATTAAATGGAGGGGTTAACATGTTAATCAAACCTTACGAAAAGCGGATTTCGATTCGTACCAGCCTGATGGCGGTCAATGCAAAAATCAGCAAGGATGGTGTCTCGTGGGAAGATGTAGCATCAAAGGACATCTCTGACAGCGGCATAGGCTTTGAGTCAGAAGGCGATTACAATGTAGACGACATCCTTAAAATTGAATTTCAGGTATCTGACCATGTCCATACCATGGATTTTTCTTGCGACACAAAAATAAAGTTTAAGACTGACAAAAAAGAAGGTAAATGCTTTTACGGTGCTAAATTCCAAAATATTTCAAAGTCCGAGAATACCGGCCTTGCCATACTCATCGAGCTGTTGGCGACCAGGTATCCGACATTACTTTTACAATGATTTCGCTTACATTTGACGACGGACCGACGACGCATACGGTGCGTGTTTTGGATGCATTGGAAAAATTTGGCGTTAATGCGACTTTTTTTGTAGAAGGGCGCAAAATAAAGGGTAACGAAGAAATCCTAAAGCGTTGCCATGCCATGGGCAATGAAATTCTTCCCCATACATGGAATCACCCTGACCTGCGCAAGCTTTCTCCCGATGAGATTAAAAAAGAGCTGACAGATACCACGGAGCTAATCCGCTCTGTGATAGGTGATGTGCGCATTGATATGTATCGCCCGCCCTATGGTTATTTTGACGACAAGGTAAAAGAGGTGTCCGCCGAAATGGGACTGTCGCTGATTAACTGGTCAATCGACCCATTGGACTGGGAAAACAAAAACCCCGACATCATCTATGACCGTGTCATGGAGTATTTGCATGACGGCGCGATTATCCTTTGCCATGACGCATACGACTCTACGGGAGAGGCAGTAGAGAGGCTATTGCCTGTTTTGACAGAAAAACACAAGCTCGTTACCGTCTCGGAGTTGCTTGGGGCGTTCACCTTGCAACCGGGCAAGGTCTATGACCATTGCAGTGAGGATACGAGATTAGCATGGGGTACGTGGGGATAAGATGGATTTATTGGAACATAATCGCGAAAAAGCTCGCCGTGAAGCCCCCCTCGCGGCAAGGATGCGGCCATCATCGCTGTCAGAATGGGTAGGCCAAGAGCATATAATAGGAAAAGACACTCTCCTTTCTCGTGCAATCCGTGCAGACAAGCTTACATCACTGATTTTTTACGGGCCGCCGGGGACGGGCAAGACGACGCTTGCTTCGGTAATATCCGCGGCTACGTCGGCTTTTTTTGTACAAATAAATGCAACTGCGGCGGGCGTAAAGGATATTCAAAAGGCGGTGGAGGAAGCAAAATCGGCGATTGCACTGTACGGCACACGCACGATTTTGTTTGTGGACGAAATCCACCGCTTTAATAAACTGCAACAGGACGCATTGTTGCCATATGTAGAAAACGGTACGGTTGTGCTAATCGGAGCGACCACAGAAAATCCTTATTTTGAGGTAAATAAGGCGTTGGTATCACGTTCTATGATTTTCGAGCTGTTTCCGCTGACCAAGGAAAATATCCTGTCGTTATTGCATCGCGCCTTAGAAGATAAGGAACGTGGGCTTGGCGATTTTTTGATTGACGCAGATGCGGACGCTCTGGATTTTTTTGCAGACAAAGCAAATGGTGATGCCCGCGCCGCACTTAACGCGCTGGAACTCGCCGCCATTACATCAGAGGCAAATGCCGACGGACGTATTGTCTTGGACATCGAGGTAGCCGCCGCCTGTATCCAAAAACGCGCACTCATGTACGAAAAAGACGGCGACAATCACTACGACACCATCTCCGCATTCATAAAGAGTATGCGTGGCAGTGACCCCGACGCGGCTGTCTACTACCTAGCCAGAATGCTGCACGCGGGCGAGGACCCAAAATTTATAGCGCGACGCATAGTTATCTGCGCGTCGGAGGATGTAGGAAACGCCGACCCGCACGCATTGCAAGTAGCCGTAGCGGCAATGCAAGCCGTACAATTTATTGGGATGCCCGAAGGCAGAATCATTCTCTCCCAAGCAGTGACCTACATCGCCTGCGCCCCAAAAAGTAATGCCGCATATGTAGCCATAGGCGAAGCCGCCGCCGATGTAGAAAGCACACACATAAAAACTCTTCCAATCCATCTGAAAGACCCCGGCTTTGGTGGGGGCAAGCCCTGGGGTGTAGGCAACGACCTGGGTCACGGCGACGGCTACAAATACGCACATGATTTCCCCGGCCACTATGTACCGCAGGATTATCTCCCCGAGGAGCTAAAAGACCGCACATACTACCGCCCTACAGAAAACGGCGTAGAGCGTAAAATAAAAGAATCGTTAAAATCCCTGCGCCCCGACAGAAATTATTCATGAGGTAATCTCACCGTAAACATGCTGCCCTCGTCGGGGTTGCTTTCCGCGCTGATTGTGCCGCCGCAAAGAGTGACTATACGCTTTGTGATGGCAAGCCCAAGCCCATAGCCTGTTTGTTTATGTGACTTGTCCCCTTGGTAAAATTTATCAAATATATGTTTTGCTGTGTTTTCGTCCATGCCCACACCATCGTCGCGTATACAAAACAGGATTGCACTCGGGGTGTCGGATAATGTCACGACGATATTACCGCCGGGCTTTGTAAACTTTATGGCGTTGTCCAATAGGTTTAGCCATATGTGATGGGTGATGTCTGCGTCATAGCTCCATGTGATTTCGTCGAGTTTTATATCCATGTTTATTTCTTTTTTTGACCATTTTGGCTCGGTTAGCAAAATCGCCCTGCGGATTTGCTCGTCGAGTCGGAAGGGCTTTTTTTCTGTGATGATTTCTATGGCTTCATACTTTGTCAGGTTTAGTATATTGGTGGAGAGGTTTGCGAGTCTTTCGGATTCTGCGAGGATTATATTTAGATATTCGTGCTTGTCCTCTTCGGACAGATTTTCTTCTATCAGCAATTTTGCAAACCCTCTTATGGAAACAATGGGCGTTTTAAATTCATGAGAAAAATTGTTTATAAAGTCACTGCGCAATGTCTCTATAGAAGAAAGCTCACGGGTCATCTGATTGAAGCTGTCAGCCAGCTCTTCCAGCTCCTGTATGCCCTTGCTTTCTACCGTTACGCTAAAATCGCCTTGTGCAACCTTGTTTGTAGCCGCGATTATTTTATGCAGTGGCTTTAATGCTTGTCTGCTAAAGGTCGCTGTGAGTGTCGTGCCGATTACTGTAGAAAAAAGTGCGAGCCAAAACAATCCGCCTATACGCGGGAAATCTATATCCAAAATCTCCACATTAAACTCTACCAAACCCAAGTGATGAGCAAAAAATAAAAAAGTACTCGCCAAAAACATAGCCGCGAGCATAATCACAAATACATAAATCACGATATACAGTGTAAGACCCCGCCGTCTTTTTTTGTTCTTCATACCTTTTTTATCCCCTTATATCCCAGCCCGCGTATTGTCACGATTTCAAACTCTTCCCAGTTGTAAAATTTGTCACGCAGACGGCTGATGTGTACATTTAATGTGTGGTCACTTGCATCTGCATCCATCCCCCAGATTTCGTCGAGGAGCTGAATCCGTGTAAAAATCGTATCAGGATAGGACATCAGCTTAAAAAGCAGTTGAAATTCCTTCTGCGGCAAAAGAATCGTCTGCCCATGACCCAACACCGAGTATGAATTATAGTTTAGGGTGACACTGCCGATTACTATTTTTTGCTCCGCGGCTATCTGCGAACGCCGTAGCAGGGCGCGTATACGCAAGACCATTTCTTGCTCGTCGGCGGGTTTTACCATATAGTCGTCTATCCCTGCAAGAAAGCCCTCATGCTTGTCCCGCATTTCATGCTTTGCAGTCACCATCAGGAGAGGTAACTGCGTCCACGCCTCCCGGATTTTTACAGTCAGCTCCAATCCACTCATCCCCGGCAGCATCATATCTACAATAACCAAATCCACATGCTCATTATCCAAGATTTCCAGTGCCTTGTATCCGTCATCCGCCTGTAGCGGTATAAAACCCTGCTGCTTTAGCACCGCACACATGAGTTTTAACGTATTTGTATCATCTTCCACTACCAAAATTTTAAACACAATCCTCACCCCACTCCTGATTTTATCTTATAAATCTCAACCCAATCTCAATTAAAAACAGCTCGTTGGTTGAGGTTGGGTTGAGATTAGGCTGTTATAATTTTACCATATCAAATATGCAAAAAATAATGTATAATACGCGACGGAGGCGGGGATTATGAAAAAATTTTTAACAGCTATATTGATTTTATTTGTTATGACACCTGCGGGTGTTATTTTGGGTGCGGAATATTCTTTTGATGAGGCTTTATCGTTATTGATAGAGGATAACCTCGTGGTTAGAGAGCTGGAAACAGCCGTCCGCAATCTGCGTGTACAGCATACGGAGTTGCAAAACGACTTGCGCAGGATGGAAAGCGGCGAAATGCGCAGAGAGTTGTTTAGCCAGATGTTTACTCTTTTGCATGAGCTGGAAACAGGACTTTTTATTGTGTCTGATATGCAAAGCACCATATCACAGCAGTCCGACTTGGCCACAGAGGCACTTGTCGGCGCGATGCAAGGCGCGGCAATGGGTGTAGTGGGCAGTGACGAAGTGGGCTTTTTGATGCAATCCGTAGCGATGGGCAATATGGCACAGGCTTCTTTGCAGCAGGAGGTAACGGTGTTGGAAGGCCATCGCAACACATTGTTGAGCGAGCTGAGAATCCTGCAAGACGACGAGTTCTTTGAAGAGATGGAAGATACCATGCGCTTTGCGGTGGGTGAGCTTGGTCGCGTGCTGGAAAGCCTTCAAATGCAACAGAGTATAGTCGAAATTTCTATGGAATATGCACTGCGCACCATGCTTTCTGTTTTATCAGAGCTGACTGCCGCACGCGGAATGCTGGAGGCAGACTTGGAACATGCACAGGCAAACTTGCAAAGACTGGAAATCAGCTACTCGCTTGGCCTTATGTCATCCAGAGACATGCGTGCCATCAGCCACCAAATCACATCGGGCTATACCCATCTCGACACAATAGACAGGAATATAAATGCAATAACACAAAACCTTAACAACATGCTCGGACTGCCAATCACACAGCAGACAGCAATCACCTTTGACCTATCCGTATCAGAAATCCCCGAGGATTTGGATGTTCATGTGGATGAGCTTGTAGCGAGCGCGTTCTCTGTACGGCAAGCGCAGTTAAATCTAAACTCGGCAATCGAAGCAAGGAATAATTACACAGGCCATGGCCGTGATATTAGAATCACCGACCGCGAACGCCGCGATGCACAGCAAGCAATAAACGCCGCCACCGTAACCGACGATGGAGAAGAAATCTTGGAACTTCGCAATCGGATTACATTGCAAGACACAGTAGAAAACGCACGTACAGCCCTGGCGCAAGAAAAGCGCACGGTAGAAAACAATATTCGCCTGGCATTTGCGGAGCTGGACGCGCTTTTTAGCCAATCAGAGGCACAGCAAAGAAACCTCGATGATACTTTGGACGCACTGGAAGTTGTAACTGTGCGCTATTCGGCAGGTCATGCTACATTGTTTGATGTGTATGAAGCCGAGCTTGCGGTAGCACGCGCCGAGCAGGGTGTGGAGAGCATTCTTAATCAAAAATGGCTTTTGTCATTCCAACTGCAACACACATTTTTACTATAAGAAAGACAGGGGGATTTTGTTTTGAAAATATTATTTTTACTTCCGATTGTTTTGATTATTGCCTTTACGGGTTGCTCTGCAAACGAAACTGTGGCGGCATTTGTTGCAAATGATAATGTGATGGTTAATACAATCACTCCGACGAGGGGTAATATCACTGTTGTCGGTGAGTATATAGGGGTAATACAGCCCATTCAGCAGGTAGCAGTCTTACCGCGCCTTATGGGCGAAGTGACGGGGGTCTACGCAAATGTCGGCGACTTTGTAGAAGAAGGCGACATTCTATTCACAATTGATACTACAGAGCTGGAAATAAATATCGCGGCACTGGAAGCCCAACTCGATGTGCAGGACGCGACAGTCCGTGCCGCACAGACAGGTGTGCGCCTCATAGACGGCTCGGCCATGCAGAGCCAAGTAATCCAAGCACAGGGCGGCGTGGCACAGGCAGAAGCTGCGGTACAACAAGCCACACTTAATGTGGAGCAGGCGTTGCTCGGTATAGAGCAAGCACAACTCGGCTATGACATGGCGGCACAGGGGCTTAGTGACACCACGATTTTGTTTGAGGCGGGGATTGTGACACGCAATGTGTTTGAGCAAGCCGAAGCGGGTTATGCAAACGCGGCGGCAGGTCTCGAACGTGCGCAGAGTAGCTATGCATTGGCCAATATCGGCTTGTCGCAAGCGGAGCTGGGGCATTCACAAGCATTGGAAGCACAACGTATCCTTCTTGAGCAGGCACCCGAAGAAAACAGGACACGCGCCCAAGACGGACTTGCACAAGCACAAGCCGCCAGAAACATCATCGTGGTAAACCTCGAAGCCGTACAGGACAGACTCAACGACGCAACGGTACGCGCACCCATCAGCGGAATCATCGAAATGCGTAATGTGGAGCAATTTGGCTTTGCATCGCCACAGGCACCTGCGTTTTTGATTTCTGAACAAAATGTGATGACGGTTACGTTTAGGGTACCCAGAATCTCTGCTATGTATTTCAACATCGGTGACGCACTCATCGTGAGTGACGGCGGCGAAGAGTTTGGCGGAGCGATTTCCGAAATGTCTACCATGGTAGACCATGGTGGGCTTGTCACTGTGACTGCGGATATTCCTAACCCGCCGTCGTCCCTTCTCAGCGGTACAAATGTCCGCGTTTTTGTGGATGCACAACGTGCCGACGATACGTTGATTGTACCACTCGGAGCAATACACCACATCGCGGGTGTGCCTCATGTATATGTGGCTGATATGGGTGTTGCACGGCTCACGGCTGTACAGACAGGTATTTTTAATGCAGATTATATACAAATATTATCAGGGGTCGGTGCTGATGCCCGGATTATAAATACATGGAGTGCAAGGCTAACCGATGGTGTGGCCATAGAGGTGCTAAGGGGAGAATAATAAATGATAAAACTAACAGAAACCATTGTAAAAAGGCCTGTGGCCGCGTTGGTATGTATACTTGCGGTCATCGTCTTTGGGGCAATGGCTATCTTTACCATGCCGCAAGAACTTACACCCGACATGGATATGCCTATGCTTGTAATTTCTACGGTGTACCCCGGCGCAGGGCCGAGCGACGTTGAGAGCCTTGTTACAGGCATAATAAAGGACGCGGTGAGTGCCGAAAACGGAGTGCGCAGTGTATCTTCGCAGTCTATGGAGAATGTTTCTTTCATTATCATGCAGTTTGAGTACGGCACGGATATAGATAGGGCATACAACCACGTAAGCAGGAGTGTAAACGGGGTCGTCAACAATTTGCCCTCTGATGCACTCTCGCCTATTGTAATGACACTCGACATTAACGCCATGCCGACGATGACACTCTCCATCACATCCGACACTCGTGAGAGTCTGCTCCATTCTGTAGAAGAAGAAATAGTACCCGCATTCACGAGGCTCGGCAGTGTGGCAAGCGTAGATGTGTTCGGCGGCAGACAAGAATATGTACGTGTGGAGCTGATAGAAGAAAATCTGCGTGAGCATAGGCTCACCATGCATAATATCATCGGGGCATTGGCGGGGGTCAACCATACCGCACCTCTGGGGTCTGCGGCCTTTGGCGATATGGACCTCGCTGTGCGCGTACAGGTGCGCCATGATACCATCGAAGCACTCAACAATATCCCGCTCAGTTTACCAACGGGTGGCGTTGCGCGCTTGGGTGATGTGACCAATATATTTGTAAATACAGCCGAGCCGGGTTCGATTTCCAGACATAACGGCTTGGAAAATATCACATTGCAAATCCATAACCCACAAGCCATCTCGCCAAACGTGACTTCTAACGACGTACACAGGGTGCTAAACACCCTGCGTGCAGAAAATCCCGACTTGTCCATCATTGTAATCAATGATAACTCGGAGCTGATTGCAGACTCGATTGCTTCTGTTGCGCAGACGCTCATTTTGGCGATTGTGCTGTCGATGATTATTTTGCTGCTCTTCCTCGGAGATATACGCGCCTGCCTTATAGTGGGCAGCTCTATGCCTATTTCTCTGCTTATTACATTTGTTTTTATGGATTTCATGGGCTTTACCATGAATCTAATCACCCTGTCCGGGCTGATTATAGGCGTGGGTATGATGGTTGACAACTCGATTGTGGTAATAGACAGCTGTTTCCGTGCGCGCAAGAAAACACGCAGTTTTGCAGAGGCCGCGGTAGAAGGCACACGCTTTGTTATGCTATCTATTTTTGCGGTTACACTCACCACCATCGTAGTTTTTGTACCGCTTGCAATGATAGAAGGTATGGCAGGGCAGATGTTCCGTCCGCTTGGTCTGTCTATTGTATTCGCGCTTGTGGCATCACTTATATCTGCGATTACACTTGTGCCGCTGTTTTTTGTGCAGTTTAAACCGGTGGAACGTGAAAACGCTCCCCTGACAAAGATTTTTGCTAAACTCGAAAACGGATATGCAAAACTCGTATCGGTTATCCTCAACAAGAAAAAAACTGTGTTTGCCATTACCATGGGTATCATGGCATTGTCGATTGTGCTTGCAGGATTTTTAAATTTTGAACTCATGCCCCCTATAGATGATGGGATTGTTAGCGTTTCTGTCACCACCAGGCCGGGGCTCAACAGAGAAAATCTCGACGCAATCTTGGTAGAAATCGAAGAAATGGTAGCACAACATCCCGACGTAAATACATTTTCGCTGACAAGCGGGAGTGGGGGGTCGTCTGTATCGGCGTTTTTGCGGTCGGACAGGGATATGTCTACAGCCGCCGTTGTAGAGCAGTGGCGTTTAGAAACTATGCATATGGTGGACGCTGATATAAATATTTCTACAGGCGGCGCGTTTATGATGCCCGGCTCTGACGGAGCGGATGTGACTTTGTTTGGCTACACTCTCGACTCGGTACGCGAAGGTGCGGCTATGGTAGAAGAAGCCATGCGCCGCCATCCCGATGTCATCCGTGTAAACTCAACAATCGCCCGCGCAAATCCACAAGCCGAAATCGTCGTAGACCCGCTGATGGCAATGGCGGCAGGTCTCACACCGCAGATGGTAACGGGTAGTATCTTCCTTGCACT
>JGI24703J35330_11748204_pt1 | contig 11919 bp, 10 predicted proteins | sample TergutNt197P1_FD_35330 | JGI IMG/M metagenome (IMG submission 35330) | reverse complement strand
ATCTTACCCACCTATGTAGCCTTGGTATCAGATTTCTGTTCGTCGAGCCACGATTTTGATACGCACTTCCTCCAGCCTAAACCTCACGGCTTACACCATGTGCTTCTCTAGCGGTTGGTCGATGTGTACCCCCGCAACGGACTTTCACCGCCTAGATTAGTGCCATGCCTGGCACACAACAAAAAAGGAAATAGTCTAAAATTTCCTTTTTTATTTTAATAAGTTTTGCGGGGAGTAGACCGAGGTTTTCTGTTATTTCTTCACACATTACAACTTCTGGTACATATAACTTCACCCATTAATTTACATCTTTTGTTTAGAAATTATTCACTCTATGAGAGGTTACTATAATTAGAATATTCTAGCGAGTTCAAATTTTATCCATTTTTACAACAAAATCTTCTTGGGATTCAGTTTTACGAGGTAGGTAACAGGCATTATTGATGCGATTATTACTGTCGTAATGCCTGAGGTAAAAAATAGTGTGACTGTGGTGAAATCCAGAGTTGTGTCAAATGCATCGAGCATTTCTTCGAATGACATTGGTCCTGGATATAAAAAGCTTAATTCTGTGTTAAAAAGTCGTGACGGTAGCTCCATTGGCCACCCGTTTACTGTAATCGTTCTGTTCTCGGTTGCGTGTGTGAGATGTGTTTCAAGCATTTCGTTTCTAACATTCTCGGAGACTATTCGACCAGTAAAAATTCCTAATGACAAAGCAATAATAGATATGAAGATTGTTTCCATAATTATGATTGAGATAATTTTTATTCTTGATTGTCCTAGTGCTAAATAAATCCCTATTTCTTTGCGTCTGTCATACAAAAATAAAGTCATAAATAACATCATTATAATTATCGTTGCTGCTATTACAGCGTAAGTTATTATATTTACAAGTTCACTCATTGAGTTCATAGAGTCAAGTAAGCCTGGGAAAGTTTCAGAAAAATCAGACACTGCGAACCAAGAATTTAGATAGGTATTTGCCATTGCACTGAATCTTTGCATATCCATTGCGTCGTGTAAAATATATGATGGTATAACAAATTGATGGATGTTTATCTCAAATTCATCATCAAGCATTGAGATATGGGCTTTTTGCATCTGGTAAACTAGATATTCTGCAAATTTTCCATTTATGTAAAGAGTGTTAGGAAAACTCGCATTTCTCGTTGCATCAGCCCAGTCTACTCCTGTTGATTCCGAAATTTTAACTTCGTATATTCCGATAATCTCAATTTCATGACTCGATGTATAAAAAATATTTCGTATATTTATTTCTGGATTATCTACGGCACGCCAATCTATGACTGTGTTATCTAAGGTGATAAAATTCACCAACTGATATGTGGTTAATACGTGCGAGCTCAGTAGAAATCAAAGCTTTAGGTGTGTTAGATTGAAGTTCGTCTGATGTAAAATTACGACCGTCTACAATCCCGATTCTACCGAGTTCTAAATCGATAAAATCCGTACGAAAAATCCCTCGTGATTCAAATCGTCTTAAACCTGGTTCAACTTCTTCTAAATTACCAAAATCACCTGAATAGTGGATACCTAAATCCTCATTAAATATATTCCAACTTCTCTCAAGAGCATTACTGTAAAGAGTTACTGGCAAGAAAAAATCGAAATGCTTCACATAGGGTAAAGCACCAATATTTTTAAAATCTTCAATTGAAGGAAATTCTTGAGGTTCGAAATTTTCAAAATCATCAATCGACCATAAATCAAGTGTCGCTTCATCACTTTGAGTTATTACCGCAACTGGAGGGAATTTTCTTCGAAGATTTGATTCTGTGTTATAAACAGCACGATTTATAGTAAGTGTTCCTGAGATTATATTTGCTAAAATAAAAACGATTAAAAATAAAATTACTGATTTAAGTGGCTGTCTATTGATATTTAATATAGCTTTTTTAAAAATGGTCATATATAACACGTCCTTTATTAAATATAAGTATATCAAAAAAACCTTTTTAAATCAACGATATTGAAAATTGTGCCCTGCCCCAATCTAAAATCAATCAAAATTTTCATGCCGTAGTTATCCAATATGTTATTTGTACTCGCAAGACCTAAACTATCACCAGTACGAGAATCATCAACTGTAGAAAAAGAATCAAAACCGTTCAAATCTAAAATGTCTAGTAGGAAAATTTGTGAAAATAAATATCGAGAGCAATATCTCCATTTTGAGCTACTACGAAATCATATCCGGACTTTTTTTAAACCTCGAGCTAAGCCGGTTGCAAGTCCAATATCGTCTTCAATAAGTAAAATTTTTAAAATAACACCCTCTTTTTTTATGCGTTAAAATAAACATTATTGTACATTAGTTTCGTTTCGCATTAACTATGATAATCTCTCGATGTACATCTATTTCTTCAGTTGATTACATGGTAAAATCGTACCTTTTATTGTACCACAGTTTTAGTTTATATAGAATAAAAAAAATATTTTTATTGATTAATGATATCCAATTAATGATATCGGATATTTTTTTAACATTTTTTAACTTGCAGTTAATTTATATGTTGATTCCTAAAAAGAATTGTGGTATGATAACGCTGTAATAAAAAAATGAAATGGGAAAGATTGGCATGGGGAAATTGTTTAAAAATACTGTGAAAGTTGTTTCACTAGTTTTATTATTAACGATATTTATCTCGATATATTCTATGAAAAGAGATTTTGATACGAATGAAGATTTATTAAGAAATCAAATATATCCATTAACGACTTTAAGAGAGTCTGTTAGTAACATTATAACAATACACGGGATCGATATAAGCATGGGTGGATTTACTGAAGATACTCATATTTCTAAAGAAATGGCTGTAGAATTAGCAGAAAATCCAATTGTTCGCGCATCAGAAATTGCAGTACATATGCATGCTCTAAGTCCAAATTTAAATCCAATTTTTGAAAACACTTCACCGTTCAAACACCATTATTACTTTAGGTGGGAACATTTTGAAAATTATGGGTCTCTTTTTACTTTTTCTATTAGAGGCATCTTAAATGAAGTGCCATTAATTAAAGAATTAGAATTAATTGATATTTCGGAAGGTCGTTTTTTTGAAGAAAATGATTTCAATAAAATTGTTATTTCCTATGAATTGGCCGCTTATAATTCATTGCAAGTCGGAGACACAGTAACTTTAACAAATACTTGGCAAATTTTCGATTTTGATATAGAAGTTGAAATTATAGGTTTATTTACACGAATAAATCCTTTTATCGGTGAATTCGAAAATTTTAATTACTTTCGTGCAGAACAGTTAATAAATCAAATATATGCACCTTTTGAATTCGTACAATTTATTCGTGAATCAAACTACGGAACTGAAAGTTGGTACTCTACTTTAGATAGATTAGCAGAATTTGGGGCAGAATCATCGTTCTATCATCTTTTATCAGTGAACTCGTCATTTTTATTGTATGATATACAAGATTTATCCATATTCCAAAATTTGGTCAATGAAATATCAAATGGAATTGGAGAATTAATTGATTTCAGTTTCTATTATGGTGATATATCATTTGTCTTTGATACAACTAGGCATCAGTTCCGCATTATTTTGTGGATAATATTTACTCTAATTTCACTTGTTTCTTTATTTTACTTCTTAACAAAACGGAATAAATTAAATAAAAATCGTAATAATAAAGAGTCTTTAAATATTATTTCAATCATAGCAAAATATAGTTTCTACTTCTTTTTGTCGATAGCTTTTTCAAGACCGTTTGTAGAATATGTACCAAGAAAATTGTTAAGGGATTATTATTCAAAATATGGACCACCGTGGGAACCATCGGTTAATATAGGGGATGTAGGTAATCCAATGTTGTACTTAAATCCGGGAGTATTAGATATCAGTGAATTTTTACCATCTTATGTCTCTAGATGGCATATAGATTTATTAATTTTACTTTTTATTTGTGGAATTTTAGTTATTATAACTTTAATTATAATTGACAAGCGAGTAACAGGACACAATGACATGTCATAATTAAACTATTTCTGATAAAATTATCGAATAAGAAACAGAATGATATACAAAACGACAAAAATTCGATATTTACCGATCGAGTTTCTGTCGTTTTAAGTCGTACGATTTAATTTGACAAAACAAAATGTAAGAGCTATAATATTATTTTAAAATTTAGGGGGTAAATCATATGAAAAGTTTTGATAAAATCAAAAAAAACATGTTACGAAATTCCTAGCTCCAGCAATAGTCGCAGTTGCATCTATTTTGCTAGCGAATAATATCGCAGGCGCATCATGGGAAGTTCCAATCGAACCACTAACAACAGTACGAATTTCGAATCGTGGAATAAACACGAGACCAGAAGGTGAATTTGTTTGGTCAACTGCTTGGGTCGAGTTCAATAATGCTACTGGCAGAATTGTCAATGGAACAACCGCGGTTTGGATTGTAGGTAATAACCAATCAACTATAGTAGGAAGAAATTCTCAATCGAGAACACTACTTACCTACGCATCGGTAACTCAGCATGGTACAAGAGTTCTTACAGTTAATCTTCCAGCAAATCCAAGCGCTGAAGGCCAATGGAGTTTTGATTAAACTAAAAAAATATTTCATATTTTGACTAAAGCTCATTGTATGAAATGTTTTTATATTATGTACATTCGTTCAAAGGAGTTTATTATGAAGGCGATTAACAGAGCACTAACAAGTATAAAACGTCAATATTTAAAATTCGCGATACTATTTTTGACGGTATTTTTAATTGGAGGTTTTGGGGCGGCAAGCATTATTTTAAGGTCTTCAATCAATAATGTACATCAAGCAATACGAAACGAAATGCGTCCGTTAATTAGAATAGCAATTGATGATGAAGCACTGTATAATCACTGGATATATCTCGGAGGTGGTTGGGAAGAAACTGACGAAGGTAATTGGAGGTTGATTTCTGATATTGCGCATCCTCGACCTACTAAAATACTACCTGAACATATAAGTAATCTCAGAAATCACAATTTGGTAGAAACTGTACATCATTCAATTTCTTTAGGATTTATGACTCCACTAATAAATCCATTCAATAAATATATTCCTAGTTTTAATACAACTTTACAAGAAAATTGCGTACTAATGCCTATTGCGCGAATCGAGGGAGAACCTACACCATGTTTTGAAGAATCCAAAGAGTATTTTTTTGGTCTTGCACTGATTACAGGTTATTATGGTAAAGAACCACTTGAAATGCAAGAAGGGTTAATTGAAGTCACTATTGGTGTATCTGCCGAAGAAACGCAACAGCTAAATGGTTATTATCCGCTTGTTATTTCAGAAAAAATCGCGTTAGAAAACGGACTTACAATAGGTTCTGTTATAAGCTTTACTGATAGGATATTTAGCCGTGATGAGGTTACGACATGGGAAGAGTTTCTTATTGCTGAAAAAACATTTGATTTTAAAATTGTAGGCTTATTTGAGATATTCGATCAACACGATGAAGATAGTACACGTGAAGCTTTTCGAAAACAACGCTTAAGTCAATATTTTTACACTAATATTGATGCATTAATTAGTATTCAAGAATTTCGATATTACGGAAATTTAGCCGCAGACGAAGCATCAGACTTTCAAAATCTACCAGTTCAAGATGGCAATACAGAAATCGTTTTAACAATTTTACTAAAAGATTATTCTTATCTAGATGAATTTCTTGATACTATTAATAACTACATTCCAGAATTTTGGACAGGAATCCCTGTTCAAAATAATTTTGCTAATATTTTAAATTCATTTGCATCTTTAACAAATATAGTTAATCTTATACTTATCGGCTCGCTCATTGCGATGAGCTTAGTCTTGTACTTACTAATAAAATTATTTTTAAAAGACAGAAATAAAGAAATTGGAGTACTATTAGCTCTAGGTGAGAAAAAATATAATATTATTAAACATATTATATTAGAAAATTTAATAATAAGTTCGTTAGCTTTAGTTATGGCAATATATGTCGGAAATATTTTATTGTCTCATATTACAAATAATATAATTTTTAATTTTATATTTTCAACAAGTACACCATCTGTAAATACATTTGATTTTGGTGGAACATTCCAAAATTCAGGATTCGGCGGTTATCTTTCACCAGATGAAATAATGACAATACTGGACAACAGTATCGATATACTACCCACGTTAATTTTTCTTGTAGGTGGATTAATTATCATTTTTATTGCAACGATATTTTCGGCAATTAGAGTAATGAAAATAAAAGTTAAAGATATTTTGTCTTAGAATGATGTATGTTATAATCGATAAACGTTAAGGTGCAAATCTTAAAAATGATTTGGGCCTTTTTTTTATGAAGTTTAGTTTTTATTTAATATAGAAAAAAAATATTTTTAGATAATAAGCCAGTTGTTTAATAAAATGTGGTATAATAGAAAGAAGCGCGACTATCAGGTAAAAGTGTGCCACTAGAATGGTAGATACGAGGATTTAGTGGTACTGAATTTTAAAATATAATTTGGAGTGATTAACATGGGGAAATTTTATGCAGTACGAAAAGGTTTAAAACCTGGAATTTACCTTACATGGGTTGAATGTCAAAAATATATCAAAGGGTTCTCTGGAGCAGAATATAAAAGTTTTACCACAAAGACTGAGGCAGAAAACTTTATTAATCAAAAAAAAGCCGAAGCAAAATCAGATTACTCAGGACTCGTGGCATATGTCGATGGTTCATTTAATGTAAAAACAGGCGAATATGGATCCGGAATCGTCCTAATCGACGGCGGTAATGAAATCATTAATCATAGTTTATCGGGAAGTGACCCGAGTCTTGCCACAATGAGAAACGTCGCGGGCGAAATAAAAGGAAGTCAGTGGGCAATAGAATATGCAATAAAAAATGACTACAAAGAAATTCAACTCCACTATGACTACGAAGGCGTAGAAAAATGGGCACTCGGAACGTGGAAAGCAAATAAAGAGGGTACAATTGCTTACCAAAAATATTTTTCTGAAATAAAAAACAATATAAAAGTCTATTTTGTAAAAGTAAAGGCTCATTCAGGCGATACTTTTAACGACAAAGCGGACTTGTTAGCAAAAAAAGCCTGCGGTCTTTAAAACGGCCCAATAAAATTAAAAAGGAGCAATTATTATGATTACTTTTGGACTTTATGGAAGTGGTTGGCGAAGTGAATATTTTTTACGAGTAGCAAAATTTTTACCTGATTTATTTAAAATAGATGGAGTTATCACAAGAAATCTTGAAAAAAAAGCCCATTTTGAAAAAGAATTTAAAGTAAATGTGTTTACGAGTTTCGAAGATTATTCAGCTGTTTGTGAGCCTGATTTTATCGTGGAGTCTGTAAACAAAGCAGTATCCGCTGATATAACAAAGAAAATTCTTCTTGCGGGGATTCCGGTGTTAATGGAGACGCCTGCTGGTAAAGATATGGACACAATGATTGAGCTTTTTGAAATGGTTAAAAGTGGTCATAAAATTCAAATTGCAGAGCAATATCCCTTTCACCCACTTCATCAGGCAAGAAAAAAGATGATTGAAAATGGATTGCTCGGGGAAATAAATCACGTTCATGTAAGTTTTAGTCATGGATATCATGGGGTCGCGTTAATACGTCAATTTTTAGGGCTTAACTTTGAGAATGTTCGCATTAAAGCCTCGTCATTTGGCGTTAAAATTGCGGCTGGTGTTTCAAGAACTGGCATTCCTACTAGTGATACTGTGAGTGAAAATATCCAAACAATTGCGACATTGACTTTTGAGAATGGGCAAACTGCAGTATATAATTTTGAGATGAATCAGCATCGTTCTTGGGTGCGTACACCTTTAATTCAAATCAAAGGATCACATGGCGAAATTTTTAATGAACAAGTAAAATATTTAAAGGATTATGAAACACCAGTGGAACTTCCAATTAAACGTATAAATCTCGGTGAAAATCAAAATGTTGAAGGGTTTGGTTTAAAAGGAATTCTTGTTGGGGATACATGGATGTATCGAAATCCATTTCAAGATTCGCGTTTAGTTGATGACGAGATTGCAGTAGCACAATGTTTAATTAATATGGCACACTATGTAAAAACTGGCGAAGGTTTTTATAGTTTTGCGCAAGGTTGTCAAGATATGTATTTGGGGATGAAAATAGAAGAGGCCGTTAAAAATTCTGAGGAAGTCGCTATATTGACGATGCCTTGGGCTTTAGAGTAAAAAAAAAATATCGACACACTATTTAGATGTGTTGATATTTTTTGTTTTTATTCGCAAACTGGATTAACTGGTTCTGGAATTATCCCTAGTTTATTTTCACGATATACAAGATAATCTTCTAAAAACATTTTTAAAATTGCACCAATTGGAACGCCGATAAACATTCCGAGTACATTCATATATGCGCCTCCAATAAAAATGGAAACAACAATCAATAATGGATTTAATCCAAGTGAGTCCCCTGTTATTTTAGGATTAATAAAGTTTGCGTCAAGTTGTTGGAGTGCAAGTAAGGCGGCAAATGTAATTGCTGCTTGTTGGAAGTTTCCGGTAAAAAATGTTATAAACACTGTCACTATTGTAGCAATAATTGAACCGAAAAATGGAATCATATTGAAAATTCCTAGTAAAATTCCAAAGGTTACGGCATATTCTACTCTTAGTAATGCAAGCAATATTGTCGCGAGAGTCCCGAGGATACAAGCATCTAAGAATTGAGCAGAAATAAATTTATAAAAAATATCATTGGCTTTTGCGACATACTCTTTAATAAAAGCAAGTGTTGGTTGTGAAAACGTCACATTTGATATTCGGTTTACAAATCGTAGTACTGATTTTTTATATAGTAACAAATATAAAGCCATAATTAAGCCTAGCGCAAAATTTGCGATACTTGTAGTAAAATTCACAACATTTGTAACCACCGCGAGTATCCCATTTGTAATCATAGTTACGAGATCTGTTTCACTTCCGGCGTTTGCTGGAATGAGATTTAAAAGTTCCGCTGATGTGATATAATCTTCATCCGGTAAAAATGAATATAGAAAATGACCTGGTTCTAATGAGTTTATCCAGTCCATCGCATTCGCATAATATAAATCTAAATTGTTAATTAAGTCACCGACATTTCCAGCAATTACTGGAGTAATAAATATCATAATTACTGTAACTGCGAGAATTAATAATAAGAATACTGTGATTACTGCTAGTACATTTGCTTTGTTTCTTACAAAACCAGTTTTACTTAATTCATATTTATGACATAATTTTTCTACTGGTCTAGCTAATAAATAGGCTATCCCTACCCCGATTAAAAAAGGTGCAATATGGCGAAAAAATGTGCGAATCCCTTGCGTGAACAAATGTAAATTTACTAATAAATTATATCCAATAAATATAATAAGACCTATAAGTAGGATTTTTCTTGTTAATGACATTCCGTGCCATTTTTGTTCTATCATATTATCCCTCCCTGATTTTGAAAAGAACTGTTTTTACGACTGAATTTATTATTAATGAACCAAATCCATCAAGTTTAAAAATGCAGACTTTTTTAATTATGGCACTATTTTAATAAATTTAATCGTAGTTGATTAACTATCTCCAAAAGAACTGATGTTCTGATTGACTAATTTAAATTATATCACTTTAAAAGCGATTGTGTCAACGCTTAATTTCGTGTTTTAAAAGTTTTTGTTCCAAAATAATATATTATTATTCCGCCTATTAGAATATATACCATCGTTATTGCGAGTAGCGTGAAAATAAGAACATATTTTTGGTCATAAAGGGTTTGTAGCCATCGATCCATTCCTCCGATAAAAAACCAAATTATGAATGAACTTAAAAATGTTAGGATGAAATATATCGGGCTTTTAATTTGCATGTTTTCGGCATACGGTTGTAATAAGTAGTATAAGAATAGCTCATGAAATGAAAATAAAATAAGAAATGTAAATAATATAAGAATTGTTGGTATTATTTTTGAAAAATCCTGATCTGTGATTGCGAATGTTAAAATTATAAACATTGGAGCTAAAGCTAATACGCTATTAAGTTTTAGTGTTTTTAATGTGCGGTAGATAAATCCTGTAACTATAACTTTTCTAGTTTTATAAAAGGCGTAATTTAACATGGCACTATCGCAATTGGTATAGACTAGAAGGACTATTTTTCTGCCTACCGCGAGCATTGAAATCCAAACAGGTATAAAAACTATTTGTATAAGTTGTGCTAATTCAATTGTATCTTCAAAAATTTCTCGAAATCCAAAGAAACCGATAAGAAAAATTGCAATTATTGCTAGTGATAACAAAAGACGGAGTTTAATTATTTTAGAAAATTCTTTTTTATATCTGTCAAATAATAAAGCATTGAGATAGATATTTCCTCGTTTTTTGTGATGATTTTTATTAATTTTCGTTAATGTTAATTTTTTTTGTTCATTTCTCATCTGATCGGAATGAACATTCGCTACTGTCATGATAATTCCCGTCGACCTATCGATTAATTCTGCGAGATACCGGTCCTCATCTTTGAAATTTGTAATCCCTTTATAACTAATTCCTCCTATTATAAGAGATATTACGATTAGACTCCAGTGGGAAATGATATTATGAAACCAGGTTGAATCGGTAAAAATTGGTAATAAAACACTTCCGATAATGATAAAAATGATAAAAATGACATAAATAGTTGAAGCGATGACATTGTTTTGAGATAATTTCCATTTTATTCTGCGCGATAAGTTGTGACCTGCTAAACTCGTTGAAACCGATAGGAGAGGGACTGTTATTGCAACAATCCAGCTATTTAATAACCAGCTCATTGTAATTGCAACGGGAATATAATATAAAGCATTTATAAAACTGTCGAGAATGCTTTTATATCTGATGAATATTTTCTTATCAATTTTGAAATTATCTACAAATTGGAGGACGTATTGGTTGACGTGTGGTTGTATTATTGTATTGACGTTCCAAAATAGAAGGGCTACCGTTAACCATATTAAGATTGAGGCTTGAACTATTTCGTTGATATTTGATAGAATAGTGAAATCTTCGTATATGGCGGCACTTAAAAATGTGAAAAATACTCCAGCGAGCGTGATAGATAAAAAACGCGTTCCAATTTGGTAAATTCCATAAATAACTATACCTAGATTAAATAGCGTGTCTTTTAATTCATAATTTCTGTATATGTGTGGTGAAATTTTCTTACCTAGAAACGGAAAACTTTTGATAAAATATAGAAGAATATTTACAATTGTCGAAATTCGAGTTTTTTCGCGAAAAAGATAATAACGTGTCGAATTTTTGCTATTTCCCATTAATAATTACCTTCCACTTCAAGTTTATCGGATAAGATTTTAACAAGGAAATCTTCGAAATCTGGTCGATTAAAGTCAGATTCTTCGATTTTTTTTAGTGCACCATTATGAAGAAGCGTTATTTCGTCACATAATTCTTGTGCAAGAGATAAAATATGTGTCGAAAATATGATAATTGTGTTTGGTTTTATTGCAAGTAATAATTTTTTTATTTCATGGCTTGCAACTACATCAAAAGATGTGAGCGGTTCATCAAGTAAAACTACTGGTGGAGCGGTTAAGAGAGAGGTTAACATTTGAACTTTATTTTGCATCCCGTGTGAATAATCACGCAATAATTTATGACAATCCTCCTCCGCAATTCCAACTTCCATCAAATATTCCTCCGGGTGCTTTGGAAATTCGATTAAATCTTGATGAATCTCTAAAAAATATTTAATAAATTCATAACCCGTCATAAAAACTGGTAATTTTGGGGTGGCGAGAACATAACCTATCTCCGTACTTTTATAATGGTCGTTATCGTTTAGGAAAACCGCTCCTGAATCGAGCAGGATGTTTTGTGAAATACAGTTAAATAG
>JGI24703J35330_11748205_pt1 | contig 11935 bp, 13 predicted proteins | sample TergutNt197P1_FD_35330 | JGI IMG/M metagenome (IMG submission 35330) | reverse complement strand
TCCTAGCGCACCTTCGGGTGCGCGTCGTCGCTAACTCCTTGTCTTGCGACAAAAATTCTCGCAATTCACTTCACTTTTTCACGGGATGGAACACTAGCCTCATAAAGAAGCTACTGTCTGCGGCACAAATAAAAAAGCGGCTGTGCCGCGTTTTTTCGCCGCGCAAGCGCGGCGCGGCGACGTAGTCGCCGGAGCGGAAGGGGGCTTTGCCCACTGTAGCGAGGGGGCTTGGGGGCGCAGCCCCCATTGGCGACGGAAACTGCGAGAGCAGTTTCCTAGCAAATAAAAAACACGACCTAAGTCGCGTCCCGGGCTGCATGGACGAGCAGTAAACGCAAAGCGTTTACAACCAATCCGCATCTAACAGCAGTATTCACGAAAGGTTACTGATTTTTGGCACAGCAAACAAAGCGGTAAATTACCCGTCATTAATTTGACTTTGTTTTGCCGGTGCCGAATATTCAGTTTTAGGTGGCAACCACCTTGGTTGCACGGGCGAGCAGTTCGCACCGCGAACGACCGGCCAATCCAAATATCGCACTCACTAATATCCACCTCTTTCGGAATTTTATTTTGCTGCAGGGGAAGTATAGCACCTTAACGTTGGGGCGGTCAATTATAGGGAGTGCTGAAGAATTGTCATTGTGCTTTGTACAACATTATGTCATGATATTGCACAAAGAAAGACGTTTCTTAACGAAATGCCAAGGGAACAGGAGGTAATGCCCCATGATTGAGCTGCCTGAAACTTATGTACTATCAAATCAAATAGAAAAAACCATAGTCGGCAAAACCATCCGAACAGCCACAGCAAACGCCCATCCTCATGGTTTTGCGTGGTATACCGGCGACCCTGCCGCATATAGCTCCATGCTTGAAGGCAAAAAAATCACAGGCACAAACCCCGGCACAGGTTATACCTGCGGTGGTAATACCGAGATTTTGTGCGAAGATATGATGCTGGTTATTAACACGCCCATCAAATATCACGAAGCTGGAAAGAAACTGCCAAAGTCGCATCAGCTTCATTTGGAATTTGAGGACGATTCACATATTACCTGCACTGTACAAATGTATGGCGGTATGTTTTGTTTCCCAACGACAGACAAAGAACAATTGAGAAATTTTGGAGATACCAAAGCACCCAACCCATTTTCCGACGAATTCAACGAAGCATATTTCGATACGCTTTGGGGCGGGGTTAAGCCGACTTTAAGCGTCAAAGCCTTTCTTGCAACAGAGCAAAGGATTCCGGGGCTTGGCAATGGTGTGCTGCAAGACATTCTGTTTAATGCCAATATCCACCCCAAGAGAAAACTTGAAGCAATTGACGATGCCGGCAAAGAGAAGCTATTCCATAGCGTGAAATCTACCCTTGCTGAAATGAAAGACAACGGCGGGCGCGATACCGAAAAAGACCTATTCAATCAAAGCGGCGGCTACAAAACCATTCTTTCAAAAATTACTTTGCCCCATCCATGCCGTGTATGCGGCAGCGGATTGGTGCGACAGGCTTTTCTTGGCGGCAATATTTACTTTTGCGGTGCTTGCCAGCCATTATAATCTGCGAAAAACGGAGGAATTACAATGACGAACGGACTCATCAAGAACAACCACCACGAGAAACTGCATCACATGGACTTTGTGAACAAAACCGCAATGGTGGAGGGGCGTAGCGCATGAAAACGATGCTGGCAGCAATGAAAAAGAAGAAAAGCGGCATCCCCCCGGAAGTTATGCCAATGTTTGAAGGCATAGTTCAAAAATATGAAGGGGTCGGGGATTGCGAAAAAGAATTTTTCACAGCAATGGAGGAACATCTTACTCAAAACCAACGCTACGGATTATTCGCACTGGCGGGAGGGTGCAAAGGTACAGGCGCAGATAAAACGAGGCGAGCCTTTGCACAGGAACACGCGCATCTTCCGTTGGGCGAAAGGCTTGCGCTATTCGTAAAAACATTCGACAGAGGCGGGCGCGTCTTGAATGAAGATAATACAATCACTGTCAAATTTGCTTGCACACATGGGTATTACAAGCGGATTCGTGAAAAGAAGCCTCATAATCCACCCGCATCGCTTCAAACTTATTTTGACCGTTGTGCCGGCGGGCGTTTGTATGAACTCGAACAGGCTTTGGGAATTACGCTGCGGATTAAATCGGTAGATATTTCCCCGCTTGATGAAAACCCGGCAAATCCCGTTGTGTTTACGTTTGAAATTGTAGCGCAGGACAACTAAGGGAATGCAAGAAAATAAACTTATGTGTTATATTCCGACTGTGTTCAGCGTGTGAGTGAAGTCAATAAGTATTCATGCGGCGCAGTCATACAGAGTATATTGCGGCACACAAATAGCGGCTGCACTGCATTCCGTCAAGTGTAGAAAGGTGCTTGCGCACGGCGATACGGCGACTCAAGCATCTGCGATGCTATAGAAGAGAAAAGGGGTCTTCTGAATGAATGTAAATTTTAATGGTGCGAGAAGCAACAATTTGCGTGGCGAGGGACTGACCGGGCGCAGGCTACATAATGAACATTCCCCGGCAAATGCGGCGCGAAGAAGTGGCAGGTCAATCGGTTCGCATATGACCCAAAGCCCGGAGCAAGACCAAAGTATAAAAATTGCCGATTCATTACTTGAAGCAGAGAAAATTCAGCAAGATTTTACGCGCCGTCTTGCCGGCGATGATAGGTCGGGCATTAATTCTTTGCGCGATATTGATGCCGGAATTAACCGCTTTAGGTAACAAATAATTATTTAGTATCCGCTTTGGTTTATAACTATTACTCGAAACATCGAACAAAACGGTTGGGCAACTTAATTCTGGTGTTTTGGTTGAAACATTAGGGCTTGAACGAAATCCGAATACTTTGATGTGGTGGGACTACGTTAATCTATAACCCAAGTGCGGATACAAATTAATTATATAACTAAAAAAACCCCTTCAATGCCCGATAACTTTCGGCATTGAAGGGGTTTTAATGTTATTTATAATAAAACACAAACATGCTATTTATCAAAAACAATCTTCTCGCTGCTGAAAAGCACAGCAAGAACAGCGGTTAAGCCAAGGGCAATCACGACATTTACGGCGCAGGTTACAAGAACATTTGCAACAATGATATTGCCGGCATCAAAAATGGCTGTGATGGACAAAGCACTGTTGACAATGGGTATGAAATAGAAGCCTACTTCGGAGGGTGCGCCGCCAAAAAGCAGGCCGGAAAGCCCCAGCACAATTACGAGAATCATAACGGGTTGGGCGTTGGCGTTGGCTTCTTTAACCGACTTGGCATAAGCGGAAATCAAGGATAAAAGCGAGACAAAAACCAAGGTTGTAGTAACCGCAACAAGCACAAGAAGCAGAAGGTCGCCAACGGAGTAAGATTCCATAATGCCTGAAAATTCCATATCCATCATATAGGGCACTGCAAGAATCGTACCCAGCAAAGAGCCCAATGCCGAAAGGAGTGTAAAAATGGCTATTCCCAAAATTTTACCCAAAGCCATGTGCGTACGTGACGCGGGCGTTACAAGCACAGAGCCAAGAGTGCCGCGTTCTTTTTCGCCCGCAATGGATTCGGGGGCAAGGGCGACACAGCCGGAGAAAAGAAAAATCATAAACATCATCGGCATCATGAAACCAACCACCATTGCAAAAATATCGGCATCGGTTGCAAGGTCGTAGTTGCCGTCAAGCGCGTATTCAGATGGCGCGTTAATGGAAAATCTATGGGTGAGCGAGTGGTGATACGCATACAAAACGCCTTGCACAAGGGCGGCGGCTTCTTGGGATTCGCTTCTTGCCATGTTTGACCATATTTGAACATTAGGCGCAGAAACGGTTGCCGTTGCAACATCAAATTCTGCAACAAGTGCATCAAAATTTTCGGGGAAAATCAGCAAGGCATCTGTTTCGCGGTCGGTAATCTCTTGCTTTATGCGGGGTATATCAGCCGCTGTGGCATGTATCAAGTTGATTCTGAGTTCTTCCGGCGCGAGAAGTTCTGCCGCCGACGCGGGCAAATTTACCGCGTGTACTTGATAAACATAGTCTTCGTCCACCGAAAAAAGTTCTCCCATAAACGTTCCCATAAAAAAGTAAATTGCAAACATCATCACGCCCGGAAGCACAACCGTTCCGAAAAACAGTGTTTTGTCACGGAAAACACGAGAGCATTCTTTTTTCATTATTGTAAGAATATTATTATGCGTTTTCATTAAATTACCTCCTTTGTGGTTTCGGCGTAGATATCGAAGAAAACTTCCTCAAGGGTTTTCCCTTGGGTGATGGCTTCAACTGTATCGCAAACCACCATTTTACCTTGTATAATAATGCCTATGCGGTCGCAAAGGTTTTCCAAAAGCCCGAAAATATGCGTGGACAATATTATGCTTTTGCCCTCTTTTTTCAGGCGCACAAGAAAATCCGTCACAACCTTTGCGGTGATAACGTCTAAGCCGTTTGTAGGCTCGTCGAAAATAATTATATTTGGGTCGTGTACTATTGAAATAGCAAGCGAAGCCTTTTGCTTCATGCCCTGTGAAAGGTTTGCAACCTTAACCTCTGCAAAATCGTGTATACCAAAGGTTGAAAACAGTTCTTCTTTGCGGCGGTTTGCGGTAGCTTTGTCCAGCCCGTGCAGCTCCGCAAAAAAGTCGAAAAGATAGTTGGGCGTAAAAAAGTCGTCCAACTTTAACTCGTTTGTTAAAAAACCTATTCTGCGCCGCACTTCCTTTGGCTGTTTTGTTATGTTAAACCCGTCAACAATTGCCTCGCCTGAGTTGGGGTTAATCAACGTGGCGACCATGCGCATTACTGTTGTTTTGCCTGCGCCGTTGGGCCCCAAAAGCCCAAATACTTCCCCCTCATACGACTTAAAGCTTACATTGTCTGCCGCTGTAAGCACAGGCTTTGTAAGCTTTTTCAACTGTTGTTGCTTCTTCGACAGCTTGAAGGTTTTGGTTAAACCTTTTACTTCCAAAATTTCTCTCATTCGGCAACTCTCCTTCTAGTACTATTTTCACGTTAAGTTTATACTTTTTGCGTAGTTTCGTCAATTTCTTGAGCCTGCTGATTTGCATCGTTCATGAATTTTAGGCGACCTCCGAAAACCCGCTTTGGGTAGCTGCGCGCAGATGCCTAAATGGGGTTTTCGGAGGTTGCCTTTAATATGTACGTCTCGGCCTCTATTCTTCTGCAAATGCAGTTGCCTGATTGCGGCGTGAATGTATAATATGCGTTACATAAACGGTTTGATTAATTACCCGATAGTACATTATAAAAGGGCTGACAATTTACATTATTTTGTATCATCTTTCGTAAATCTGAAAAAGCCTGTTTTGCTGGAACGGTAGGCGCAGCCGTTAAATTGTGGTCTGCTTCCATAAGCTCCAAGGTCAACATCATGCGGTCAATCATACTATTATAAATTTCATGCCCCATCACAACCAGGTCACTTTCCCCATTGCGCGTTATTAAGATTGGCTCGCCCATTTCATGACACATGGAGGAAAATTTATTATAATCACTTCGTATTGCAGATGAAGGTTTCGCAGTCAATGCTCTTGAACCAACGATTGCGTTCATGTCATCACTCCTAATGGTATTTTGATAGCATTATTCTACCATGAGCCTTTGTCAAGAACAACACATTAAACTTGGGCAAGCAAGGGGAATCACAATGTTCCGAAAGCATGTGGTTGAGGCACTGGACAATTTTATTCAGTTCGCGCTGATTTACGGATTAATTTCTGTGCCTGTGTATCTTTTTAGGCGCGACGCGGGCGATTTGATTCGCCTCGCGCTTATTGCATTTATTTTTATTGGCTGTTTTATTATTCGACGGCTGGTAAAGCATTTGTTGCCGGCGGTTCCCGTGCATTTGATTTTTCCTGTTTTGGCTTGGCTGATTGTAAGTGAGCCGTTTTTGAGGCTTATATGGGTGGGTGCGGCTATTATTATTGCGGCAATGTCGCTTGGGACGTATTTCAGGCGTGGGGGATTTTCGGGCGTTGGCTCGGTATTTCTTTGCGCGGCTGTTTTTATTGCACTCTCGATATGGGCGGCGCAGGGCGAATATTGGGTGCTTGTTGCATTATATCCGTCGCTTCTTGCGGCATCGTCCATTGCGTGCGTCGCCCTTGTGCATATGGTTCAAATGGATATGTCTTTAGAGGCGGTGCAACTGTCTTCTGCGCAACCGGTTAAGGGAATTATTTCGTTTAATTATCGGCTTGTGGCAGGGCTTAGTGCGGGGATTCTTGTTCTTACAATCATAGTTTATTTTGCCTTTGCCGGGCCTGTTTTGAATTTTATAACGTCACTTTCGCCGCAGCTGCCGCAACTTACACGGCCTGCCGCCTACGAAGATGAGTTGCAACGCGAACAGCCTATGGGGCGCGATTGGACCGACCCTTATTCTGCACTACCCTTCACGCCAAGAGAGCCGTCGGCTTTTGCGCGCTTTGTTCATTTGTTGTTGCAAATTATTATTACCCTTGTCGGAATTTTTGGCGCGGGTTTTTTTATTTTTGTTATTGCGCGTGCAATCTTCAGGCGGCTTAGTTACCGGCCGTACGAGTACGGGATAACAGACAAAAACGCCGACGATACCCGGGAATTTATTTTTAACCGGCGAAAAAAAGCAAAGCCCGTTTATGTAAGAAGCGACGATTCTACGCGCAAATTATTTAGAGAAACCATAAATCGCCACATAAAAGCAGGCGTTGTGATAAAAAAATCCGACACCCCCACAGACATGGTAAAACGTATTGAAACAGAGGATATCAGCGCGCTTGCAAGGGATTACGCAAAGGTGAGGTATGTATGCAAAAAAAGATGAAGCAACTATTAACCCCCCGACAAAGTTTTGCGTTGCAAAATTTTGCCACCCCCCTTGAAAAGGGGGTTACGCCACCAAGTCAAACGAATAATTTAATTGGTGGCGTAATACCGGATTCAATTTTTAATGAAAAAATTTTTAAAATTGTTTTCAGCAAACCCGGCAAAGCGTGCAAATATATTAGGGCAGAAATTGTACGAAACGGGAAAAAATATCAGGCATCCATGTTCACAAAGACGCAGGTTTTCCATGAGAACATTGATTTTGCCGGCGTGCATTGTTTGATTTCCGGGCTTTTGGGAAATGCGGAAAACTTTTCGCAATATACGGCATGGGACGGGGTTTTTGAATATTCTGCGCGGGTTACAAAAAAGGGTAAGTTGCTGACCTCGCGCCGAAAAAACCCTCACCCGCCCGCTGCCGGAAACTTTGAGGGCAACAGCTTCAACCGCCAAAAAAATCATATTATCCGCGAGGGCATGTACATTCCCGTGCTTGCAGACATGGGCATTTTTACCAACCAGATGACAGTTGCCGCACCCATGCGGGATAAATTTTATCAAATCAACCGTTTCCTTGAACTTCTTGCCGATGAAACCGCCGAAATTTCGCCCAAAACCCAGGTAAACATCATTGATTTCGGTTGCGGAAAATCATATTTGACGTTCCTTATTTATCATTATTTTGCGGAAATTTTGAAGCTTCCAGTAAACATGTGCGGGCTGGATTTGAACCCGGACATAGTGAATTCTTGCACGCAAGCGGCAGAAAAATACGGTTATGACGGCTTGAAATTCCGCGTGGGTGATATAGGCGCGTTAACGGAATCGCCCTTTGAATCCCCGACCGGCCCGACCGGTGCGGGGGCATTTAATATTGTTGTAAGTTTGCACGCATGTGACACGGCAACCGACCACGCTTTATTTAACGCCGTCCGCTGGCAGGCAGATTTAATCTGTGCGGTACCTTGTTGCCAGCACGAGTTATTCCGCCAAATGCAGCCGCAACGGCTAAAACTTTTTGCCGGCTACGGAATAATAAAGGAAAGAATCGCGTCTCTTGCCACCGATGCAATACGCGCAAAGCTTTTGGAAATCCATGGATACAAGACACAAATTATAGAATTTATTCCCATGGAGCATACGCCTAAAAACTTGTTTATACGTGCGCGGCGCGTTGCTAACCCCCCGGTTGAAGCTCGCCCGGCAAGCCCCAAATACCCCCCGGAAAGGAACGCAAAAAGGTGGGAAGAAATCCGGCAAATAACGCAAGAATTTTCTTTTCGGCCAACACTTATGCAACTGTTTGAGCAAACACAGTAAACATCCCGGTTTGCCGGGTTTGCGAAAATTATTTGGTTAAAAAGTACATTTAGCCCTTGATATAATTTCTGGTTGGTGTATAATATCAGTGACAGTAAGTTACATCGCTCCATAAGAAAGGGACTGGTATAATGCTCCGGCAAACAGCTCAAAACGAGTGGGTCGCAAATGCGGAAATTCGCTTGGAAAGCGGGGAAACATGGGTTCTTAATTATTACATTCAAAGCGTTAACTCCGGCGAGGGCATCACGCTTTATGGCCTTAAAATCGAAAAAAGCACCCCCGAAGGAGTACTGTTTGAATCAGAAGAAACCGGCTCCATCACCGAAAGTTATGACGAAGCATTAATCATGGCAAAGGCTTTCGCAAAGGGAAGCGTGCCTCCTGTGGTACTGTTGGAAATGGCAGACGAGTGGTATAGCGAAATCGAGGAAAATTCCCTGCTTTTGCTTACCTAATCGCCCAGCGTGCATACATACCGCACGGCAACAGAATTCCGCTTTTTGCAGAAATCCCAACCTCCCCCGCACTAACCGCGCCCGGAAATTTCTTCCCAACCGTAAGATTTAAAATATTTGCGTACACCGTTGGAGAAAACCCTGCGGTGTACGCATTAATCAAAACAAACAACGGCTGCTGCGAAAGTAACGCCACGCAAGCTTCCACCAACTCAAAAAGCCCGTCTTCCAGCCGCCACATCTCGCCGCCCGGCCCGCGCCCAAATACAGGAGGGTCCATTATAATCCCGTCGTACATATTACCGCGTCTTGCCTCGCGCTTTACAAACTTTAAAACATCATCCGTCAAAACCCTGTGCTTCATGCCGCTTAGTCCACTAAGCTCGATATTATCCCGCGCCCATGCGTTCATGCCTTTTGCCGCGTCTACATGAGTAACCTCTGCGCCCGCTTTAAGGCACGCCAAGGTTGCCCCGCCCGTGTATGCAAAAAGGTTTAACACCTTGGGCGGCGAAAAATCTCGCCCTTGTATTGTTTCCGTTAGCCACTGCCAGTTAACCGCCTGTTCCGGGAAAAGCCCCATGTGCTTAAAACCGGTTGGGCGAATGTGAAAGTGCAGTCCGCAGCCTGTGTGAGAGATTTTCCATGTTCGGGGGACATGATTTAAAACCTCCCATGTGCCGCCGCCCGATTTGCTTCTGTGATAATGCATATCGGGCTTTTCCCAGTTATACGAGCGCGGGTGAAAGGCTTGCGGGTCCGGCCGTATTACCTTGACTTTGCCCCACATTTCCAATTTTTCGCCACCGCCTGCATCAAGAAGGGTGTAGTCGCGCCAGCCGCCGGCAATGTCCATCATGCGAGAGAACCCGTCATGGATTTAAAAAACAGTGTTTTTATTATGGGGAAGCATTCGTCAAATTTATTTACTACATAGTCTGCCCTGTCGAATTCTTGCCCTAAGGTGTTGGGGTTTCTGTAGGCTATGCAACAAAGCCCCGCGTTTTTTGCAGAGGCTATGCCGGAGGGCGCGTCTTCTATCGCAATGCAAACTTTGGGCGAAAGACCTGCTTTTTCCGAGGCCTTGATGTAGATATCGGGGGACGGCTTCCCTTCGGAAACGTCTTCGCCCGAGACGATGAAAGCGAAATTTTTTGCAAGGCCCGTGCGCTCCAGCACCATTTTTATAAGCTCGTGGGACGACGACGACGCAACGCCGCAACGTATGCCAAGCACCGAAATTCCGTCAAGCAATTCCGGAATGCCGGGAATCGGTTTGATTTCTGCGGCGTTAAACACATCACGCATTGTCTGTTCCGCCATTTCGATTAGTTCTTCAACACTTTGCGAAAGCTCTAAGGTTTCCTTGTATTTTGGCCATCTGTCGGGGTTTGACACCCCCGTGTACGGCACCACCGTTGATAGCTGCGCGGGGTACCCGCAGGCTTTAAGCACTCGCATGTCTATCTCGTAATGCAGTGGTTGGCTGTCTATCAGCACTCCGTCCATGTCGAATATTACCGCAGATGTCATTGCAGATTCTCCTTTTTAAGCCCACATTGCCGTAAGTCGGCGGCATTCGTTTAAAAAACGTGCCATTGCGGCGTTTATGAATTCGTGAAAAATCGGTTGATTTTCCTCGTAAAGAAACTGAGAAAGTGTTTCGCATATATTGGGTAAAATGCCCGAGTCTTGCACCAGAAGCGCGTAAATATCATCTTCGCGGTGCAAAAGTGCGTCTTCAAGCTTGCGCGTATTAACATCGTACTTTCCTATTTCCCCCGGGAAGTACACCACCCCAAGCTCGTACAGGCTTATGGGGGCGCGGCCGCCACTCTCCGGCAGAACGGGGCGATACATTGCGACACGAAGCGCATCGGCAAAAAGTTTTTCATCGTCAAATTCGTCCAGTGCATATTGCAACACATCATAAGCCTCCACAAAGGCACGAATTGCTCCTGCGCGGCTTTCCACGGGATTGGTTTCATATGCGGTTCTTTCCGGATGATTTCTCATGCAATGACTTTAGCAAAAAAGGGAGATTGCGGCAAGAGAGCCGGTTGACGCGAAAGAATTGCTTCTTAGGTGGCGAGACAATGTCCAATGTTTTAGGCTGACTTTGTCAGTGACATTTATGTATTCGCGCTTACAGCGTTGGGTATGATTCCAGTATATTTCGGTAAACGACACAACGGCAAGTAAGACAAAAATAAATAGCCGCTCCCTGCAAAGGTTGCGGCTATTTTAACACAAATTTAATTTAGCAGTGAAGCTAAGTCTCAGCGATTATATGACCGCTACAAGACCACGATACCCACCATTGTCTTGTTTTATTCTACCCCAAAGCTTAATTGTATCAATCATCGGATTTATTTTCGCGTCAAGCAATGCGATATGTCTTTTATTTTAAACTTATCTTAAAATGTGAATACTATCCCACGATGGACTGACGATGACGTCGGGCGTAGGTGACGAGAAGGCCATACTAACCGCAACACCGAGAAGCATCGCACCATGATGAGCGTCAATACTCCTAATTACCATTTGACCTGGCGGAATTGTAATGACAGAAATAATAGAATTATTTTCAAGTAGAATGTTTTTGAAAGGAATTATTTTATGAAGCGCGACCATTTGAGGATTTTAAGCCAAACCGAAATAGATTATTTATTCAGTCTGGACAAAAAAACTCTTGCCAATATACTTGATGAGATTATTAAAGAGGTTGGCCACAATCCATGCTACAATCCGTGTATATACAACAAAGAAACGACACAACAAAAAACAAGACGAAAAAAAATAGCCAGCCTCGGTTAAAAGGAGCGATTGCAATGTACGAAACTGCTGTGCGTATTACTTATTATGATTTGGATTTAACGGGTAGAATGAAACTTTCTGCGATTTTGCGAATGGTGCATATAGCCGCAGATGTTGATGCAAACAACCTTGGGATTGGGTTTAATACACTTACAAAAATGAACATGAGTTTTATTTTGCAACGTTTTGCATTGGGGATTACCAGAATGCCCAAGTACGACGAAGTGGTTACATTGCGCACCTGGCCGGATTCTGTGGCACGCGGAACATTTTTGCGCAAGGGCGACATGCACGACAAAAACGGAAAAAAGCTAATGGAATGGACAAGCCTTTGGATTTTGTTTGACACGGCGGCGCGGAAGATTTTGAAGCCGTCGGCACTGCCCGTTACTGGCCCCCCGATTGAAGTTTGCCAAGCAAACTCCAATCACCCCCCTAAAAGGGGGGATTGCGACACCAACATTGCGGAAAGGTTTAATTGGTGTCGCAAT
>JGI24703J35330_11748206_pt1 | contig 11952 bp, 7 predicted proteins | sample TergutNt197P1_FD_35330 | JGI IMG/M metagenome (IMG submission 35330) | reverse complement strand
ATATTAACTTTAATGCAATATCAATTTTTAAACGTTGCCCAAAAATCAATCATTTGCTAGTATTAAGGAAGTAGGGGAGGTAATAAAATGGAGCAAATGATTTTTGGAAGAACAAATTTATCTGTAGGGCGAACCGGTTTTGGTTGTATACCGATTCAGCGCGTATCGTATGAAGAAAGCACCGCGCTATTGCGCAAAGCATACGATAGCGGTGTAACGCTGTTCGACACAGCGAACGGATACACAACAAGTGAGGATAGAATCGGAACGGCACTCGAAGATGTTCGCAAAGAAATTATTTTATGTACAAAATCCGGGGCGCAAAACCCTGAAGATTTGGTAAAGCAGCTAGAAAACAGTTTAAAAATGATGAGAACCGATTATATAGATATATTACAGTTTCACAATCCGGGATATATTCCGCGTCCGGGTGGTGATGATGGTATGTATGACTGCCTGAAAAAGGCGCAAACGGAAGGTAAAATTCGTTTTATAGGCATAACCGCGCACAAAAAGCATCTCGCAAAAGAGGCAGTCGAATCCGGTTTTTACGATAGTTTGCAATATCCGTTTTCTTATATTTCGTCTGAGGACGAGCTTTCTATCGTAGACCTCTGCCGCAAGCACAATGTAGGCATTTTGGGGATGAAAGCATTATGCGGAGGTATTTTAACAAATGCAAAAGCCGCCTTTGCATACCTTCGTCAGTATAAAGAAATCCTCCCTATCTGGGGAGTGGAAAAAATGCATCAGCTGGAAGAAATCCTTTCATATGAAGAAAACCCGCCACAATTAACCCCCGAGATAAAAAAAGAAATTGAATCCGACAAAAAAGCATTATCTGCAAGTTTTTGTCGCGCTTGCGGATATTGTTTGCCATGTCCGGCAGAAATCCCAATCCCGATGGCTGCACGAATGGAATTTTTACTAAAGCGGATGGTAGCCGCTAATTTCCAAACCCCCGAATGGCAAGAAAACATGCGCCGCATAAATAATTGCACAAACTGCGGACACTGCAAAGCAAACTGCCCATACGAACTGGATGTTCCGGAGCTTTTGCGCAATCATTTAAGCTATTACAATTCCGTCACCGTGACATAACCAAATTATAATAATCGCCTTTTAAATCCATAAGCTCATCATGAGTACCGGATTCTGCAATATGGCCTCGGTCTACCACCATAATAAGATTTGCATGTTTAATCGTGGACAAGCGATGCGCGATAATAAACGAAGTCCTGCCTTGCAACAGGCGATTTAATCCCTCTTGCAAGGCTTTTTCTGTTCGCGTGTCTATGTTTGCAGTTGCCTCGTCGAGAATAAGTATGCGCGGGTCTGCAAGCAACGCCCGCGCAAATGAAATAAGCTGACGTTGTCCAACGCTGAGGCGACTTCCGCGTTCATTAACTTCGGTTTTATAACCGTTTTCTGTTTCCATAATAAAATCGTGCGCACAAACAGCCTTCGCCGCTGTAATAACTTCTTCGTCGGTGGCATCCAGTCTGCTATAGCGAATATTGTCCATAATCGTCCCTGAAAAAAGAAAGCTATCCTGTAACATAATTCCCATTTGTCTGCGAAGCGACTCTAAAGTAGCATCAGAAATATCAAAACCGTCAATCAAAATCTGCCCTGCATTAAGTTCATAAAATCGGCTTAGAAGGTTAACAACCGTAGTTTTGCCCGCGCCCGTAGGCCCTACAAGAGCGATAGTGTTGCCCGCTTCACATGTAAAACTAACATCATCGAGTACCTTTTGCCCTTCTTCATATGAAAAATTTACATTTTTAAACTCGATGCGTCCATTTATTTTCGGCATTTCAACCGCGCCAACTTTATCCTTAACCAGTACGGGTTCATCAAGGGTTTCAAAAATCAATTCAAGATAACTCATATTTGTTACAAGAGAATTATAAAACATGGAAATATTGTTAATGGGCATCCAGAATCTATTAATGTACATAACAAACGCAACAAGAATTCCCACAGTAAGCGTGCCGCCCGCAATCATTCCAACAGCTACAACATACAAAAACGAAATCGCAAATATACTGATATTCTCCACGCTTGGTCGCATCAAAAAAACAATGCTGACCCCCTTCATCCAAGCTTTTTGCACATTGCCTGTGACTTCTGCAAAAATCCCTTCATTCTCGGCTTCACGCGCAAAGGACTGCGTAATCTTCACGCCCGCAATGCTCTCGTGGATATAGGCATTCATATTAGACTGCTTCGCGCTGAAAATCTGCCATGCCCTACGGTTCCTTGTGCGAATAAAAAATATTGCACCAAATAAAATCGGCATTCCGACCATAGCAACAGCCGTTAAACGCGCATCAATAGAAAGCATCATTGCGATGATAATTCCTAGAGAAAAAGTATCTGTAATTACATTGAGAAGCCCATTTGAAAGCATTTCACTAAGGGAATTAATATAATTTACAACCCGCACAAGAATCTTTCCATGGGGTCTGCTGTCAAAAAAACTAAAAGGAAGCCGCTGTAAATGCTCGAACAAATCCAGTCGCAAATCCCTGATAACGCTCTGCCCAACCCGCGCCATTGCCCCGATTCGATATCGCATAAAAACCATGTTGACCAAAATCGTACAAAGCATAAAAGCCGCAAGCAAAATAACCTGCCTAACATCGCCATTGGGAATAGATTCATCCATAACAATCATAGTTAGATAAGGCGCGAGAAGCCCCAGCGCGCTGGATGTTATGGTAAACAAAATAGTAAACCCAAAAACACGTCTGTACGGTCTGATATATTTCCCAAGTCGCTTTAGGTGACTGAGCTTAAATACATTTTCTTCGTTTAGAATTTCATCTTCTCTAAATGTATTACGTGCCATTGTTCACCCCTGCTCTCTAAAAAGCTTTGCATAGTAGCCATTTTCATTCATTAATTCATCATGAGTTCCGCGCTCGGTAATTTCGCCCGCGGTTAGGACAAAAATTTGGTCTGCGTCTTTTACCGAGGAGAGGCGATGGGCTACTATGAAAGTTGTACGCCCGCTTAATTCAGCCAAGGCAGACTGTATGCGATGTTCTGTTTCTGTATCTACCGCAGAAGTAACGTCGTCCAGTATAAGAATTTCGGGATTTGTTGCGATTGCGCGGGCCAGGGAAATGCGCTGTTTTTGCCCGCCGGATAAACCCACGCCGCGTTCGCCAACGATTGTGTCATAAGCTTCGGGCATTTCTGAAATAAAGCTGTCTGCGTCGGCGATTTTTGCCGCCTTGTAAACATCTTCCATCGGTGCATTTGGCACGCCAAAAGCGATATTTCCTTCAACCGTATCCGAATATAGGAAAATATCTTGCATTGCATAAGAAATCCCCCGACGAAGCTTGGGCAAATTATAATTTTTTACATTAGAGCCGTTTACGAAAACTTCGCCTTTGCAAGGGTCGTAGAAGCGGGAGATTAGATTAACAAGCGTGGTTTTGCCTGAACCCGTTGCCCCTACAATGCCAATGGTTTGCCCCCTTTGTACGCTGAAATTTATATTTTTCAGAATCAACTCGCTTGTCTCAAAGGGTGTGTAATTAAAGCTGACATTCTTGAATTCTACAATTGTGTTGCTTTGAGGCTTTTCTTCCGCGCCTTCGGGCGATTCTATCATTACGGGGCATTTCATCATTTCGTAGATTTTATCGATGGATGTTGCGGCATTTTGAATATCATTTACTGCCCATGTGAATAATCTTGTTGGCGCGTCCAGCATCCATAGATAGCCGCCGAAGGCTACCATTTGCCATAGTTCGAGATGACCGTAAATGGTTAATATACCGCCGAACAACAGCAATATCCATGGCAATAGCGCGGCGCAGGATTCGATTACCGGGAAATATTTTATGCGAACATTTGCCGCGTCCATGTTTGCGTCGTAGAAAGCCTGATTAACTTCTGTGAATTTTTCGATTTCGTGGGATTCTTTTGTGAATGCTTTAACAACGCGGTTTCCGCCGATGTTTTCGCCGCAGGTTGAATTCAAATTTGCGAATTGTTCACGTACATTGCGGAATGCGGGGCGTACGCCGGCGGATTGTTTAAGCGCGGCGTAGATTAGAATGGGGGTTGTTACAAGCATTGCGAGGGTTAGAGGTATGCTGATTGTTGCCATAACTATTACGGCAGAGATGTAGAGAAGGGCGTGTTCGATTACCATGTAACTTACGAATGCAATAAAATGGCGAATGGCTTCCAAGTCACCAGTCATGCGTGACATTATGTCGCCCACGCGGTTCTTGTCAAACCACGAAAAACTTTGGATATGTAATTTGTGATAAACATCGCTTCGCAAATTAAAGAGAATTTTTTGCGATGTGTGTTCAAAAAGCATCGCAAAAAAATACCGCGATATTGAGCGGTACATGGTTATTACAATCATGATGGTAAGATAGCGCGGCAGAAGTTCGTGCCTACCGCCCTGAATTACATTTTGTACAATAAGCCCCGCAAATAGCGGATTAACCAGCATTAGCGCGACATTTATCGTGTTAACAATCAGCCCGAAAATCAGCCGCCATTTGTATCTTGTTACATATGGAAACGCCCATTTTACTGCTCTCACAAAAACCACCCATTGGTATTATATAAATTACAATAGTATAATTCAAATAAATATTAAAAAAATATTAAATAAAAGGGGAAATTATTTTATGAAGAAGTTTTTATTTTTACTTGTAATGATGTTTTTGTTTGTGGGATGCTCTGACGACGCAACCGAGCCTGATTTTGAACCCGCAGATATTCGCGTTGCGGCAATGCGCGGGCCTACAGCAATGGGATTGCTTCATTTAATGGATGCACAGCAGCAGGGCGTGGCGCGTAATAATTACGAATTTGAACTGCTGGGTTCGCCCGACCTTGTACCGCCTTTGTTGGTGCAGGGCGAAGTTGATATTGCGGCTGTTCCTGCGAATCTTGCGGCTGTTTTATACAATCGTATGGATGTACAAGCCCTTGCGGTTGTTACACTTGGCGTGTTGCATGTTGTGGATACTACCGATACAATACACTCTGTCGCAGATTTGGCAGGGCGTACAATTTATTTGCATGGACAAGGCATTACGCCTGAAATCGTGCTAAACTATGTTTTGGAACAAAATGGTATAATCGACGACGTTACATTGGAATTCCGCGCAGAGCATACAGAAATTCTCGCGCTTCTTGAAGCGGGACAGGCAGAAATCGCTGTATTTCCTGAGCCGTTTTTAAGTACGTCTTTGGCAAGGGTTGACGGTCTTCGCGCCGCGCTGGACCTTACCGAGGAATGGGACCGCATTCAGCCGGATTACGGATTAATTATGAGCGTTGTTATTGCTCGCCGCGAATTTGTCGATAACAATCCCGAAGCCATTGCGGTTTTTATGGAGGAATACGAAGCTTCTGTTAACTTTATCAATACAAATATACCCGAAGCCGCACAGCTTGCAGTAGATTTTGAGCTTATTCCTAATCCTGCAATCGCCGAAGCTGCCATTCCTCGCACAAATATTGTATTTATCACAGGCGAAGAAATGCGCCAAAATCTCACAGGGTTTTACCACGTACTTTACAACGCAGAGCCGCAAACCGTAGGAGGCGAGATGCCTGAAGCCGATTTTTTCTTCATTCCTTAAAAATTTACCCATAATTCTTTTTTGGCTACTGATTTGGGAAGGGGTTAACGCCCTAATCGCCAGTGACATAATAATTGTATCGCCGCGTGAAACATTTGCGCGGCTTTTTGGCTTGGCGCGAACGGCGATTTTTTGGCAAAGTATAGCTACTTCCCTTGGGCGCGTTTTGCAGGGCTTTGTTTTTGCTATGATTGCCGGAATTTTAATCGCCGCGCTTTCGGCAAAGTTAAAAATTTTCTATCGACTGGTTCTGCCTGCGATTAATACGATAAATGCCGTTCCCATTGCGTCATTTACAATACTTGCGCTAATGGCGTTTCACTCGTCAAATCTTTCGATTTTCGTGGCATTTGTTACTGTTTTGCCCATTGTTTTTTACAATACATTCAAGGGGATTAAAAACACCGACCCAAAACTTCTGGAAATGGCAAATGTTTTTAATGTTCCTACCCATAAAAAAATCCTTAAAATTTATGTAAAAACCGTTGCGCCATACGTGGCTTCTGCCGCTAATGCGGGAATCGGTTTCGCGTGGAAATCCGGCATTGCCGCCGAGCTAATCGGCGTGGTTCGCGGTACAATTGGCGCGAATTTGCACAATGCGCGGATTTTCTTAAACACTGCCGACCTTTTCGCGTGGACGATTGCAATTGTACTTTTAAGCTACACAATGGAGCGGCTGTTTCGGCTTTTGTTTAAAAAAACCTTGGGAGAGAGCCTTTTATGATTGAACTAAAAGATATTTGTAAATCTTTCGGCGAGCCGCCAAAAACCGTTTTGAGAGATGTTTCTATGGTTTTACGTGAGGGAATCACTTGCATTATGGGGCAGTCGGGCGTAGGAAAAACCACGCTTGTTAATATTGTCGCGGGCATTTTAAAGCCCGATTCGGGCGAAATTATTGGCGCGGAGGGCAAAAAAATTTCCATGGTATTTCAGGAAGACCGCTTGCTTGAATGGGAAACCGCTTTAGAAAACGTACTTTTCACCGCCCCGAAAAATCGCAAAAATAATCGCGAACGCGCAAATGATTTACTAGAAGAAGCGGGACTTTCCGATAGTTTGGACAAAAAAGCCGCCGAACTCAGCGGCGGCATGAAGCGGCGCGTATGTTTGTGCCGCGCTTTAATCGCGGACTATGATATTTTAATTCTCGACGAGCCATTTAAGGGGCTGGACGGCGAAATAAAGCCATCCATTATGGAAATGGTAAAAACCCACGCTCATGGAATCATCGTTTGTATAACCCACGACCCCGCCGAGGCGGAGTTTTTGCGCGATGGGCTTGTGATTTTATAATTATTACTGCCGGAATTATTGTCGCTAAAGCCAAAACGCCGATGATTATTGCTAATGTAAAATCGCTTTCTTCTGCCGTTTCATAAGGTACATACTCAATAATTTCTTCAGCTTCGGCTTCATTATACACAAGAACAAATGTGCCTGATTCCCAAATCGTAAAGCTGAACAGGTTATTTTCATAAACTACAGGATGCACTTCAACATGACCCGGAAGATTTTCCACGTTTATCGCTACCACATTGTGCGGGTCAATGTCGTCGGATATAAAATGGAAATAACAATCACACATATTTATCGTTATCGGGTCCGACAAAACAGGGTCAAAATTAATCCTGATATCGTCGCGTATTTCATTAAACACCCTGTCGCCGAAAATAATTCCGTGGTCGATTCTTAACATATGCGTAAGCACTTGCGTAAAATCACTTTCTTCAAGCCGTCGGCTCGCCTCGATAAAATTTGCGTTTTCTCTGTCGTCGTGCAATCTTTCTACCAGAATATCAAAAAACATGTCGTCAATTGCATCAGGCGAATTTTCCGCAAATGCCTTCCATTCCTGAAACATATTCTCCAGCCCTACGTATAACCGAAAATGCGTTCCGCTCGCATCCACAAGCGTTGGATAAAAAATTTCATCCGTTCCCCACACCCCATACAGCTCCGGCACGGAACGCCCAACTATCGGAAACGAAAATGATTCTCGTATAGAGTGCGTATCTGTTAAAAGGCAAAGTTCTCTTCTGTAATAATGCGAATTTGATAAGTAAAACATCGTTTTAAATGTATAGTCATGGTTGAAAATTTCAAAATACGGTCTCCCAAATTCATCGCCGGCGGGACACGCCATTACCTTTAATATACTAAAAGTATAAATCATACAAATCATACAAATCATACAGAAAATTGTTAAAAATTTCTTTAAATTGTACATTTCGCCCTCTTTCTAAATGGGGGCTATGCCCCCAAACCCCCATCGCTACATCGGGCTAAGCCCGATTCCGCTCCGCTCCCGCGCACCGCGCTTTGCGCGGTGTGGTGGATTTTGATAATTTACTAATAAAAACATAACTGAAATATAGCATTTTGCGCAAAATCGCACAAATATATATTAAAATTATAAAAAGTATTGTGCAATTGTAAAAAATGTGTATATTAATAGTAGAAGGGGGTAATACAATGAGACATAAAAAATTCAACAAAGGAAGAATCCTCGCACTGTTTTTAGCATTCACTATGCTGATTTCAGGCTTCCCCGCAGTCGCGCTTGGAGAAACTCTAAGCCCGACCCCGATTACTTCAATCGAGTGGGTGTTTGAAGTTAGCAGTGCAGAGTTTGAAGTTATGGGGGCTTACTTAGAAGAACCCAGTCCGTATGCGGAAGAGGAAGCTTCGTACCAAAACACTTACGAAGAAAATTCTACAGCAGAACTCGCAAGCGAAGGACCAACAGCAGAGGACTTCACAAGCGAAGAGATGTCTTCCGATGATGAAAGCATCGAGGAAGACCCTTCAGAAGAAGGAAGTTCAGAAGATATAGATTCAGAAGAGATAGATTCAGAAGAGATTAATTCGGAAGAGATAAGTTCAGAAGAAGAGTATTCAAGCGATGAGCATTCAGATGAAACCTATTCCGACGAGTCGGAAAGTGATGACCTTCAGGATGACGATACACTTGCCCCCCCAAGCATTACATTAAGCAATGTGCAAGGTGTTGTAGGAAATGTTGGAGGTTTTCATTTCACACTCCCATGCGAAACCAGATTTATTACCGAGTATGGAGAAATACGTATTGCTGCCAATTTGCAAGGCATGGAGTTTGCAGGGCTTGTTAATATGGGTGAAATATATGTTTCTGACAGTAATTTAAATGTTACTTTAACAAGCATCATTATTAATGAACATGTTCTGGTTGGTATTGAAATTCTACAAAGTATCGCGCCTTTTGGATTTTATGATTTTCCGCCGGGCGCGACTATGTATTTTTCCGATACCTTGGCAGAGAGCGAAGACGGCGCGGCATGGCTGGAGCGCGATGGTGATTTGATTTTATTTTTCACTATTCAGCCCTTAGATGCTCCCGACGGAGTCATTTATGATTTGACTCTTGACAATACTTTGGGCGCGCTTCCTGCTAATATTGCAGACCATGCAATTTTTCGCGCACCTTCCGGTGGCGCGCTTTCCGGAGTTAACGCTACCTCTGTTTCCCTTACAGGCAGAGACAGCAATGCTCAGGGCATTGATATTTGCCTTGTAAAATTACACGCTTTACTTACGCCGGATATGGAATACCGTTTTGAAATTGCGGGTACAGCGGGTGTTCCATCTTCGTCAAGTCAAGCGGCGCGTCTTGTTCGCCCCGGCGTGACAGACGGCCCGCCAACTATTAACCATGCAATTACATCAACAGGCGCAGGCGGCGTGTTTTCATTTGATATCACCCTTTCCTACGATACTATTGCAGAACACGCAAGCGCGGGAAGTATGATTTACAGAATCGGAACAAACAGCGGTGATACTAATAATCAGGATATTATCGTAACTACATTACGCATTACCGAAATCGAAGTAGACGATGACACCAATGATTTCGGTTATATCTTTAACTTACAGCATTATATTGCCACCTTGCCCGACGGTCCCCTTGGCGCAGGAGGTGCAGGAACGACCACATTAGGCACAACCCATGGTGTGGCTAATACAAACTTGTCTTTAGGCGTAGCGGGTGCAAATCGCTTCCTTTTGGTAGACCGTACACAAACTAACGCAACACGCGGTCTTTTATTGCAGGGAATTGATTTCCAAGTCGGCGATATTATTACCATCGAAGGTAATCTCCTTACTGCCGGGCTTGATATGCGCATACAAGGTCAGTCTGCACCAAATAACATGCCTGACGTAGAGTACCTAAACCGAGTGGGTGGAGATGACCAAGGGCCATTCCGCATGGAATACACCATGACACAAACACTTATTGATGGCGGTGTTTCCGGTGGTTTGCGCATTCTGGCACATAACAGCGGCATATATTCACAATTCCGTCTTTATGGGCTGACTGTATACCGCCCCGACCCAAATGCAGCTGTATTTGTACCGGGTCCGCAGATATTTAATTCCATCACCTACGAATTCAATGTGACAGGCGTTACAGAACCCACAACTATCACATTCCCTGATGGTCAATTCCAATTACGTCAAAATAATCCGGCGGCGGGTATTTTACAACCGTCAAGTCGAGCCTTTACCGTATCAGACAATGGCACGCATCTTTGGGATGTACCTTTCGGTACACCTGCCGGAGGCGGGTTCATAGGCTGGTCTAATATGGGTGAAAACCACACGATTACAGGCAGTGCAGCGCAGTTCGCATTTGAAGCTGTCATTATCGATGGCGTTAGACTAGAGCCTACAGGTGTTCATACTTTGCTTTCGGGTTCAGGACAGCTTCCAAGTGCGTTCCAACACGCTTCTGAGCATATTTTTGCCGAGTGTTCATGCGGTAATTCACGCTTAGTAAGACTCGATGGCAGAAGTACAACTATTGACCACCCTGATTTCCCTTCTGTAAATTTAACTCAGCTTCGTAATTTAGTTATGTTCATCCAAGATGAAAATCTTGACGGTTGCCATGTTCCGTTTACTTGGGGACAGCTAGGAGGTCCACCACTTTACAGCGCGACAAATGCCACAACCTTTAGAGGTGACGATGCAACGATTGTTCACACGGGAGCTAGTGCGAACAATGACCCGCATGTTCTTCGCCTAAGCGGAGTCGCGCTTACAGAATCAGACAGAGAAGCAATTCGCAATGCGGAAAACAGCTTGCTGGCTGTTACTCACACTGCACAAATGACAGGAAACAGAGCAATATGGGTTTGGACAGATTTATCCGGCACAGTGCCGGGTGCAAGCGGAAACCCTGCACAACTCTCGTTCCTTACCAATGCTAACCACGATGCAAATGCGGTTATCAGAACGGCAACTATAGGGCCTGCTGAAATTGAAGTTCCTATAGATTTATTGTATAGACCTTCGGCAGTTCCGGGTGGAAGCGGTACATTCGCAGAGCATATTTATATCCTTACAACCCTTGCCTCCAGCTCCGGTCATTCAACCTTGGAAGATTTCTTATTAGCAGGTAATCTAAGGAGAGATTTGACTGCATCGATAACCCACGCATCATTGCAATTTGTTGCCGCACCTACTTTTATTAGAAATATTTCACTTAACGTAGGTGTAAACCAAAGCGAAATGCGCTTTACATGGTGGACAGAAAGGTCTGCCACAGCCGCAGAGAACGCAACAAATTCTGTTGTGCAAATAGTAAGATACGCCGACTTGGTAGGCGGCGAAATGCCCCCAAGCCCAAGAGAAATTATGGGTCATGCACCTGTGCCTATTGATTCTAATTTGCCGCAATATGCTTACAATGTAAGCCGCGCAAATGTCACAGGGATTACGCCTAATACAAGATATGCATACCGCGTAGGTAATCTTGTGGGCGGAGAAATGGAATGGAGTCCCATACACCATTTTGACTCCTTTGCTCCTAATGATGGGCATACCGTACTTCTTGTAGGCGACCCGCAAATTGGTGCATGGAGCTTAATGAGACAGTGGAACAAATGGCAAAACTCGTTAACAGACGCATTCACCAGAGTACGCACAATGTACACGCAAAATGGAGTAGGACATGGCGGCGTAGATTTTATCCTTAGCGCGGGCGATAACTCTACCCCTGCAAATAACATGGAACGTTTTCATATTTTTATGCAGCCATATCAACTTAGGAATACCCCTATGTTTACGACTATAGGAAACCATGACACAGTTACCCAACATGCAGGGGATGCTTTCGACAGAATCGCACTGCTTTCCTATGCATATTACTGGCCTAATCATGACTGGCTTCGTGCCGGTGCAACTCTGGTTGATGGCGTTGTAACAGGGGGAACCCCCGGTCGCTCTACACATGAAAGCAACTATGTGCGCGGCGGCGGAAATCACTTCTTTGTAT
>JGI24703J35330_11748208_pt1 | contig 11953 bp, 5 predicted proteins | sample TergutNt197P1_FD_35330 | JGI IMG/M metagenome (IMG submission 35330) | reverse complement strand
CATTCTCATAATGATAATCTTTCGCCCAACGAAAAAGAGCAGATGGTTTTAAATTGAGGTGTTATTTTGTGTCTACTTTTAACAGTACAATCCACCGCCACAGTTAGCCGATTAATTCGCCACGACTAATCGTGCGAATTAATATATTGATTTTTATTAAAAATACACTTGACAAATAATCGTGCGAATTAATATATTGATTTTTATTAAAAATACACTTGACAAAAGCAACAAAATGAGGTATACTATATAATGAGTGTCACCCAAATAGGCTAAGTGTACTTTTGTGTTCTACATATATTGACATATTGACGATTAGAAGAATGTTCGGTAACACCTCTGGGCAAACCCTGTACCCCTCTGTGAGAACCGCCACAAGGGGCAGGATATTACCACTCGAACTTTCAATTAAATTAGGCTATAATGTACTAAGAATGTCAAGGGAGTTTGAATTAAAATGAATCCAAATGAAACAAACAAATTCAACACAATTGAAATAAAACAGATGAATAAGGCTAACTTGTATGATTCTTTAGAATTTACTAAAGCGGGCAGTGTGAATGAAAACAATTCTAAAAAGAAAATGAATACTATTCTGATTGTTGACGATGACTCATTATTCCGTACAAGGCTTTCTAATATACTTAGTTCTGAATATAAACTGCACACCGCTAATGATGGTGAGGCTTGCCTTGAAATGGCCGAAAAAATCATGCCGGATTTAATTTTGCTCGACTATGTAATGCCTGGTAAAGATGGGTTTGAAGTCATCGAAAGGCTTAAGCTTTCTACACGTACGAATAAAATCCCAGTAATTTTTATAACTGGTACTCAGCACCAAGACCTTGAAAGCAAAGGGCTTGCACTTGGTGCGATTGATTTTATCACTAAACCTTTTAATCCAGTTGTTGTAAAACTCCGTGTAAGACAACAAATCAGAATCATAAACTTGAGTAAAGAGCTTGAGCAGACTGCAAAAGTCGAAAAAATGTCGAACGAGGTTAAAACTAAATTCTTAGCGAACATGAGCCATGAAATCCGAACACCTATGAACTCGATTTTAGGGATTACAGAAATTCTTTTAGAAAATCGTAACATCTCACACGAAGTTGTTGATGGGCTTACAAGAATTTATACATCTTGCGAATTACTTATGGAAGTAATCGATGATATTCTTGACGTTTCAAAAATCGAAGAAGGCAAGCTCGAAATTGTTCCAGCTGAATATAAATTCGCTGAACTTATTAATGATTCGGTGTTATTAAACACGACTAAAATCAATGAAAAGCCAGTAAAATTTGAAGTGAAAGCAGATGCAAGCGTTCCTCAAGTTTTGATTGGAGATGTACTCCGTATCAAACAAATTCTAAACAACCTTTTATCTAATGCGTTTAAGTATACTGAAACCGGAACTGTTACTCTACACGCTGGCATTGAGCCTACCCACGCTTTGACTGATGATAAGGTGGTTTTAGTTCTAGGTGTACGTGATACTGGTCGCGGGATGACACCCGAACAAAAAGATATGGTTTTTAACGAATACGCACGTTTTGACGATGAAATTACTGGCAAAAAAATCGCAGGAACTGGCTTAGGGCTTTCGATTACCAAACAAATTGTTGATATGATGGAAGGGTCAATCCACGTAGAAAGTACAGTCGGTTCAGGGACTTTGATTGTAGTTCGATTGCCTCAAAACACCATTAAAGACGCACCTCCAATTGGACCAGTTGTCGCTGAAAATCTACAATTTTGTCGTTCTGATATCTCAAAAAAACGCTTGAAATTTGCGATTAAACGCGAACCTATGCCAGATGGAAAAGTTCTTATAGTTGATGATGTTGAAACTAATCTATACGTTGCACAAGGTTTGATGAAATTCTATAGGCTACAAATTGATGCGGTTATGAGCGGGAAAAAAGCGGTAGAAAAAATCAAATCTGGTCATAAGTATGACATAATTTTTATGGACCATATGATGCCCGAGATGGACGGTATTCAAGCGACTTACTTAATACGCTCACTTGGCTATAATAACACAATTATTGCACTAACCGCAAACGCACTTTCAGGGCAAGAAGAAATGTTCCTTAAAAATGGATTTGACGGATTTATCGCAAAACCAATTGATGTTTATAAGTTAGACACGCTTTTGACTAAGTATGTCCGTCAAAAAAAACCATCCTTCTCCACCACTGAACTTCCGAATCTTGCAGAACTCTCTAATCATGATTTTGAAAGCCAAACAAGAGCTGGAGGGGAAGCTTCGCCACCAATCACTAAGATTAACCCAGTCAAAAAATCTACGATTATGGAGGTTGGCGACAAGCGGGAATCTGCTTACGTTCAAAGCCCTATGACTTCTCCAGCACCGCAAAGCAGAATTGACCCGATTCTGATTGAACTTTTTGTGCGTGACGCTAATAGAGCTATTGCTACACTCGAGAGGCTTTTAAAATATGATGACATAAATTCTAACGAAAAATCCCTCAAAAATTACATCGTTGCTGTTCATGGAATTAAAAACCCACTACACAGTATTGGCGAAATTTCTTTGCATGAAAAGGCAAAAAAACTTGAGATGGCGGGTAGAAGTAATGATTTTGAAACAATTTATAATGACACACCAGAGTTGCTCGAAAAACTAAAATTGCTCTTATTGAGCAATATAATATAAAAAAGTAGGTTTTTATTTTTAATTGTAGATTTGCCGTTAAATTATTAAAAGATAAAACGACCTACTATGAAAGAACGTACAAGAAAAAATGGAAAACAAACAAGTTTTAGAGGAAAGTTCAAGAAAAAATTTACGCACATTTGCATCGAGTTTTACTTTTCGGTTAGCTTTTTTAACGATTATTATATCATTACTCGGATTAGCCGTAGTATTTGCTGTGGTTAATGTTATTGTTCGTGATGTGATTTATGATGGGACAAGCGGTAAAGCAAAACGTGATGCGATTATCTATGCCGAAGAAGTTGACAAGTGGTTCTACAACGCATCTGGAGTGGTGGAGAGCTTGGGTGTCGCACTATCAGTAATCGACCGTGAATGCACAGTAAATGATTGCAGAATAGAATGTTTTGAGAACGTAGCGATTTCTTTCCGCGAAAACTTTGAGTTTATCGAAAACGTATTCATAGGGTTTTCGGATGGGAGTATTATCAACTCAATCAATTGGCAACCTTTCCCAATTGAAGATGGTGCGGAGTATGGTGTAGGCTGGGGACCATGGGAAGTTGATGGCGGCGGTTGGACTACACTTGAACGCCCGTGGTATACGATTGCAAATGAAGTCGGTGTCGGAAATGTCGGTCGTACTGAGCCTTATACCAGCCATTCTACTGGTCATATTACTTTTGCGATGACTACATACCTCCCTAATTTAGCGGGAGTAGGTGCAGCTGTTGGTTTTTCAATGTCGATTGAACACGTTTTGAATACACTCGGTGCAAAAGAAGTGATTTTAGACGGTCACATCGTTCTTGTAACAGATAACGGTGATATAGTGTTCCACCCTGATGAACATTATATCACACCGATTTGTATTAGTTGCGAACATGAAGACCTCCATGATTGCCCAGGTTTTTTTAGACTTTTGGACTGTATTGGGCTTCTTGACGGTGAATGCCGTTGCGTAACTGTTGAATGCCCAGTGTTTGTAGCAAGAAATGCTTGCCCACGTAACGAACTTAGAATGTGGAATATAAACGAGATTTATTCTGAAATTTCGTCTGAGATTATTTCGGAAAACAATGCTTTAGAAGAGTTCTTTTATTTTTATAACAATGACGGCAAAGGTCAATATTTAATATCGTTTGAGGTTGATACTGTCGGCTGGTTTGTAGTCACAATTGTACCTATTGATGAAATTGACGCAATAGTTTCAGGCAATCTACTTATTATTATGATTGTTCTTGGTATGATTTTAATCGTTTTGATTGGAATTACAATTATTTTTGGAGCTAAAATATCTAAGTCAGAAAAGAACGAGCGTGAAAAAGCACTTATTGCAAAAGAAAAGGCAAAAATCAAAACGCGAACGCAAAGGAGTGTATATAACTCAATCCCGATTCCAACATCAACGTGGAATGCTAAACATCAAATGCTCGACTGTAATGAAAAAATGCTTGAATTTCTACAGTTCGCAAACCGAGAAATGGCTAAAGAACACTTTGTTAGGCGTTGTTGTGCGGTTCAACCTTGTGAAACGCCTACGCTTCAAAAAATCGTTGAACTAATTGATAAAGCGTTAACCAAAGATGAGATTATCCGTTCTGCTTGGAATTACGAAATAGAAGGCAAAATCATACCAACCGAGCTTGTGATTACACAAACTCAGTGGGATAACGAACTGGTTGTAACCTGTTACACAATTGACCTGCGCGCAACAAACGAACTCGAACGCAAAGAACGCGAATCAGCTTTTTTGATTAAAACTTTTTATGAACTGTCCCCATTTGTTATGAACACGTGGGATGCGGGCATGAATTTAATTTCAACAAGTGAACAATCAGCCAAAATTTTCGGGCTTGAGTCTACCGAAGAGTATATCCGACGATTCCATGAGCTATTACCAGAATTTCAACCTTGTGGTCGAAAATCAAGCGAAATGGCTTATCAGATAGTGGCACAAGCGTTTGAAGAAGGTTATGCTAAAATCGAATGGATACATTGTAATTTAGAAGGTGAGCCTATTCCGATGGAAGTCACTCTCTACCGTTATGTGGTGGATGGTGTGCCTTTTGTTGCGACTTATGCGGTGGATTTGCGCGAAATCAAAAATGCGTATCGCAAACGCCATGAAGCCGAAGTTCGTGCACGGGTTTTGCTTGAAGCGTCGCCAATATCGTGTTTCTTGATTGATGGAGATTTTAATATCGTCGAGTGTAACTTTGCGGCAGTTGATTTACACGTCATCAAAAAAGACGAAAATATTACCGTAACTTATCCAGATATCCCTGAATTTGCAGATGTAAACTGTTGTCGAAATTGTAATATTTGTCCAGTCAGTCGTTCGGGCAAAGTGTGCTTTTTACGACAATTTACGATTAATAATTTCCACAACTATTTACCTGAAAGTGTACATGAAAAAGGTGGTTTCTTGAAGTTTATGGAGACTCATGCGTCAAAAGCAATTGAAGAACAGACGCATATGTTCCACCTTGATGTGAATACACTTTATGGAGAAACAGTTTCGTGTGAAATTGTAGCAGTTCCTGTTACGTATAACGAAAAACCAGCTTTTGCGGCGTTCACACGGTCACTTGAAGACGAAAAGCGTCGTTTGCAGGCGGAAGAAGAGAGCCGTTCAAAAACAAAGTTCTTGGCACGTATGAGCCATGAACTTCGCACACCTTTGAACGTGATTCTTGGTATGTCAGAAATTCAGTTAGCTAATACGTCACTCCACGAAGAAGCACACAAAGCGTTTTTGCAAATCAAGAACTCGTCTAACAGTTTAGTTAAAATTATTAACGATATTCTCGACGTTTCTAAGGTTGAACTCGGCTCGGTGGAGTTAAACAATTCTAATTATGACGTGATTGAAACTTTTGTTGACATCATATCATCAATTGTATCGCAAAATCAGAAAAACGGTAACGATTTTGCGTTATCGATTGACTCAAACCTCCCTCGTAATATGACTGGGGATGAAATGCGAGTTAAACAAATTATATTCAACCTCATTTTAAATGCGTTTAAGTATACCGACAACGGTAAAGTTGAATTAGCCTTATCGTTGGAGAAAAATCCAGAAAAATCATCAAATAACAATAATGAAATCACTCTAAAAATCATCGTAAGTGATACTGGCAAAGGAATGACTGAAGAACAAATCGGCAAGTTATTTGATAAAGAGTTCCAGCGTTTTGATGTAGAAAAAGGCATTGAAGGCACTGGACTTGGAATGTCAATTGTCAATCAATTTGTTAAAATCATGGACGGAACGATTGATGTTAAGAGTGAAGTCGGTGAAGGTACGATTATTACCGTTAGGTTGCCACAACAGGTTGAAGGTTCAATCGTACCAATTGGTGAACAAGTTACTAAATCGCTCGAAAAATTTGATTTAGGCAATGAAATTCTTATGCCAGAAAAGCATTTTAAACCCCTCCAACCGATTCCTAAGCCTAATGGACGTGTGCTTATTGTCGATGACCTTGAAACTAACATCTATGTTGCAAGCGGCCTCATAAAACCGTACAAGCTAAAAGAAATCGACCGAGCGTTCAGTGGGGCGGAATGTCTGGATAAAATCAAATCTGGTAAAGTTTACGACATCATTTTTATGGACCACATGATGCCAGAGATGGACGGAATCGAAGCTCTCCGTGCGATTCGTAAAACAGGGTATAAACACCCAGTCGTTGTTCTTACAGCAAATGCGACACGAAACGCCAAAGAAATGTTCTTAGAAGCAGGATTCGACGCATTTGTGTCAAAACCAATCGACCCATATTTGTTGGATGAGGTGTTGAATAAGTATATCAAAAAATAATTTTATGAAATTTTTAAAAAGTACTTGACAAACGCTCTAAAACACTATATAATAATAAATGTTCGTTATTTGTGTACAACATATAGTGGGCATCTCTAAAACCTCCATCTTGAGTTCACAAAGTCAACTCGGGGCTTTGCAAGGTGTTGAGACTTTATAAGCGGAGTGATAATATAACAAAGGAGCGTCATCGAATCTATGGAAGAGCAAGTAAAAACAATGACGGTAGTGCCACCAAACAAACATTCGATTCGAGGTTCGAGTACAGAAATAACAATTACATCTGGAGCATTAGAAATGATTGAAGTAATAGACAAAGTCAAGGCGAAAAACCAAAATAAAGAATGCGAAGTATTACCCCACCGACAAAGTCTTGCCTCCACGCTTCAGAGTAGCACTGCGACTTTGTTGGTTCAAGATGGCACTAAGGAGTCTATAATTCCAGAGATTCAAAAGCGTGATGGGCGTTGTGTGTCTTTTAATGTCGAAAAAATTGCTAATGCTATTTTTAAGGCGGCTAAACAAGTCGGCGGTAAAGATATGGCTACTTCTATGAAGTTAGCAGAACAGGTTCGCGAACGCTTGGAAAAATCATGTCGCACCATGGAATCTGCTCCTAGCGTTGAAAATATTCAAGACGTTGTTGAAAAAGTTTTGATTGATAATGGTCACGCTAAGACGGCTAAGGCGTATATTCTTTACCGTGCTGAACGCACTCGTATGCGTGAAATCAATAATGAATTGATGCAAGAGTTGTATGACCTAACTTTTAAGCCCGCAATCGAAAGCGATATTAAACGCGAGAACGCCAATATCGATGGCGATACAGCTATGGGAACTATGTTAAAATACGGCTCTGAGAGCGCTAAACGTTTCTATAGCTTGATGGTTTTAGAACCCGTTCACGCAGAAGCCCACTCTAACGGTGATATTCATATTCATGATTTGGATTTTTACGCACTCACTACTACCTGTTGCCAAATCGACATTATAAAGCTGTTTCGTGAAGGTTTTTCTACTGGACACGGCTTCTTGCGTGAGCCTAATAATATTGCGAGTTATTCAGCACTGGCTTGCATTGCAATCCAGTCTAACCAGAACGACCAACATGGAGGGCAATCGATACCAAACTTCGATTATGCTATGGCACATGGTGTTCGCAAAACTTATCGCCAATTGTACGAAAGCAATATCGTTCGTGCAATTGGAATGTATACCGATTGTTGCGAAATCGATGCGATTCGTGAACGTGTGAGAGGGTATATGTCAGAAATCGAAAAGGAACATGGTGTGTTCCCGATTCTCTCTAATCATAACGGTTATGGCGATTATGAAAAACCGTACCTGCTTGAAATTTATGGCGATGAAGCTATGGTAAATAAAGTTCGTGAATTTGCCGTAAAACTCACTGAAAAAGAAACCGATAGAGCGACTTTTCAAGCGATGGAGGCGTTAGTTCATAATCTCAATACTATGAATTCGCGTGCTGGGGCACAAACTCCTTTTAGCTCGATTAACTACGGCACTGATACCTCTCACGAAGGACGATTAGTAACTAAAAACATTCTTCTTGCCAATGAACGTGGATTGGGTAGTTCTGAAACGCCGATTTTCCCAATTCATATCTTCAAAATCAAAGAAGGCATAAATTACAACTCTGGTGAGCCTAATTATGACTTGTTTCAGCAAGCGTGCAAGGTGTCTGCTAAACGTTTGTATCCGAATTTCTCTTTCTTAGATGCACCGTATAATCTGCAATTCTATAAAGAAGGCGACTATAACTCTGAAGTCGCTTACATGGGATGTCGAACACGTGTAATCTCTAATAATTATGACAGCGAACGCAATACAGTTAGTGGGCGCGGAAATCTTAGCTTTACATCTGTTAATCTACCACGCCTTGCAATGAAAGCGAGTAGTTCTGGTAGTGCTAGCGAGAGTAACGAAATCAGATTTTTTGAATTGCTTGAAGAAACTATGGATATGGTAATCGCACAACTTATGCATAGGTTTGAACTTCTCGGAGACAAAAACAAGAAAAATTTTCCGTTTTTAATGGGTCAAAAAATCTGGCTAGATTCAGATAAATTAAAAGCTGATGATAAAATCCGCGAAATCTTAAAACACGGAACTTTGTCTATGGGGTACATCGGTTTAGCCGAAACGCTCACTTGTTTAACTGGTTCACATCATGGAGCGAGCATGGATTCACAAAAACTAGGATTACGGATTATCGGAAGAATGCGTGCACGATTAGATGAAGAAAGTGCAAAAACTGGTCTAAACTTCTCGCTACTTGCAACACCAGCTGAAGGGCTTTCGGGGCGTTTTGTTAGAATTGACCGCAAAAAATTCGGTCAAATCAAGAATGTTACTGACCGTGAGTATTATACTAATTCATACCATGTTCCAGTATATTATGATATAACGGCGTATGATAAAATCAACGTTGAGGCACCTTACCATGCGTTATCTAACGCAGGGCATATTAGCTATGTTGAAATGGACGGTGACCCTTCTCAAAACCTTGAAGCGTTTGAGAAAATCATACGACATATGAAAAATTCGGGGATTGGATACGGCGCGATTAATCACCCTGTTGACCATGACCCTATGTGTAGCTATACTGGTGTAATCGATGATGTGTGCCCAGGTTGCGGTCGCAGCGATGAAGATAGTTCGATTAAGTTTGAACGCATTCGTAGAATCACTGGATATTTGGCTGGAACTGTCGACCGGTTTAACGATGCTAAACGAATTGAGGTTTCCGATAGAGTTAAGCATAATTTGCGTGATTTATAAGAATCACTCAGGGCTGATTTGGTTTTTAGAGACATCCTATTTATTTAATGAGGTCTAATGTATGGTTTGTTTTAGTGAAATTGCACAAATATTTTCAACAAAAAGCATACAATTTTGACGAATTTGTCTAAAAATTGAAATATGTGTTGACAATTCCGCTATTTTGTAGTATAATTATGATAGTGTTAATAATACAATAGCTAATTAGATAGAAGACGACTGTTGATTTTGAGGGGGGCTAAGAGAATGAAAAAATTAAAAAAGAAATTCTCAAAAGGAGATACTTACACAAAAATAAAGATGGTATTGCTCCCGTCATATATGGCATTGGCTATGATTATACTTTTGGTTTCGATTATTGCTTTAGCTGTGATTCCGGCACATACTGCGTCGCTTGCCGAGGGACGAAGTAGGGAAGAGCTTGTTGATGCAATACAGGGTTTGCAACAAAGAGCTATTGATGGAGCTATTGAGGCCACAGTAAGCGAAAATGAAGAATACGGAATTTCACCAGCTGAAATTCGTGAACATACCGAGAAGAAAGTTGATATTTACATTGATAGCTTAACAAGTCGCTCGAGCGGAATGGCTATAGCGTTTGGTGTTTTGGTTTCAGTTATAGCGATTGTGTTGACTGTGATTATTATAAAGTTCGCTACAAAAACTTTACAAGAGGGGCTTTCAAAGCCATTGTTTAGTTTAGTTTATGACATAAAAAAGGCTAACGAAGGTCTTGAGGAAATAGGCATTCAAGCACTCACTGACACTCAAGACGAAGCTACAATTATTCAAAGTGTTTACTTTAATGTCATAAAGCAACTTAAAAACCATATGGATGATGTTTCTAAACTTTCAGGGCTTACTGAAAAGTTTGAAAATTCTGCTAACTTTGATGCACTTACTGGAGTTTATAATCGCCGTCGTTTCTTTGAATTAGTTCAAAAACACGCAGTTCTTGCAGCGAAAAAGAATGAGGCGACGTACGTAATTATGTTAGACCTCGATAAGTTCAAGAATGTTAATGACACTTACGGTCATGCTGCTGGTGATGAAGTTTTGCGTGCAATCGCAACTCGTGTAAAAACAACTGTTCGCCCTTATGACCTTTTCGGACGATACGGCGGTGAAGAATTTGTCATGTTTATATCAGCAAACGATGCTGATATCGCAATCAGTTTCGCCGAACGTATTCGTGTGATTATTCAAGAGGAACCCGTCCACTTTGAAGACAAAGTAATCCCGATTACTTCGTCTTTTGGAATAGCACAAGCAGCCCCTGATGTAACTTTTGAAGAGGCTTTGAAGTTCGCTGATGAGGCACTATACAAAGCAAAAGAAAATGGGCGTAATCGAGTGGAATTTTACAATTCAAAAAAATAAAGTCAAATAACCAAGAGCCTGTTCAGTATCTCTGAATAAGTGAATTTATGAAATGAATTTTTCGTCAGACAAGGCAAAATTTTGCGTAATGCTTTGTGCCTTGTGGAAAATTTTAACGAAGTATGGCGGAAAATTAGTCATAAAATCGCTATGAGCGGATAGTGAACAGGCTCTAACAAAAAATGGAGGAAAAATCATGGCATTAACATATGAAAAAGTGTTTGAAGATGTAAAAAAATCTCTAATGAAAGCAGACACAACCGTTTTGGAAAAAGATTTTGCAATTCAATGTAATATCCAAGATGAAGCGGCAGGTGCGTTTTACGTGGCTTTTAAAGAAGGGGTGTTAAGTGTTGAACCTTATGATTATAAAGATTGTGATGCACAACTCACCGCAAATGGAGATACTTTTATGAAGATGTTCTCAAAAAAACTGAGCGGACTGGAAGCACACGACAAAGGTCTTTTAGGTTTTGAAGGCGATTTAGAAGCTGTACTCGCACTCGGTGGATTAGAGCCTAAAAAAACTGCGACCGCTTCTAAGAAAAAAGGCGTTTCTAAAAACAAATAAAAATAAGCAAGCCGTGATTTTTAGTCACGGCTTGCTTTGGATTTAATCGTCGTATCACGGATGGTGTCGCAACTTATACAGTATAAAAACTACCAATGTTCGGTAACACCGCAGAGCAAAGCTCTCGAAGAGCAGGCTTTGCCTGCTTGACAGACTCGCCCGCCCCCTCACGCTTCACTCGCGTGAACCGAAGCAGTGAGCGTCGGGGATTACACCCGAACTTTCAATAAGAAATACCAGTGCTAACTAAAGCGATGATTGATACTTACTTCTGATTTGGCTGATTTGTTGTGCACCAGCTTGTTGTTGCGGATACCAACCGTTTTGTTGCATTGCAGTGAAGATGTTATGCTGCATTTCAATTGTGTCTGAATGATTGCACTTAAATTGGCGACGTAGAGGTTCAGTTGAAGCCTCTTGCGTTGCTGTGTGGTACAACCCATTGAGGGTCTTAGAAGTCATTAGCAGGTCTTCCATATATTCTTTATCAGTCATTTGTTTTGCTTGCATTATTATACGTTCCTTTCTTTCTTTGGCTTGCAGTCGAGATAACCCCCACTCAAAACGAACAAAGTCCGTCTTGGTATATTTGAGAGAATACTCTTGTTTAGCTGTTTGTCGTCGAGCTTCGGGGAAGCAAAGCTCCCCCTTGAGCTCTTGTTTAGCTGTTTGTCGTCGAGCTTCGGGGAAGCAAAGC
>JGI24703J35330_11748207_pt1 | contig 11953 bp, 7 predicted proteins | sample TergutNt197P1_FD_35330 | JGI IMG/M metagenome (IMG submission 35330) | reverse complement strand
GCCTTACGCACCTATGGGTGCGCGCGGTTTTTGCCTCCTTGTTCTAGGACAAAAATCCTGCGCAATATTGTAACTTTATTTCCTTACGTTCCCTAACCATGAGTTTCGGAGGAGGAAATTCCCCCTTTACAGCTTTTACAAGTGCGGTAAATGTAGCTGTAGAAGCGGGTGTAGTAGTTGTTTCCTCTGCTGGCAATAGCGGACCGGGTAGTTCAACGGTCACCAGTCCGGGTTCAGAACATCTGATTATAACCGTGGGTAATGGAATTGCGGGCGGAATTTCTGACCCTCTCGGAATCTCTGATACAATGAGAGATACGTCTTCACGCGGTCCCATTATGTTAACATATCATATAAAGCCGGATATTATTGCGCCGGGTACGAATGTTCGTACAGCAAATATAGATGGAGGATATACTACCACCAGCGGCACTTCATTGTCCGCACCTGTAATAGCGGGCATCGCCGCATTGCTGATAGAGGCGTTTCCAAATGATACACCGTATGAAATTAAAGCGCGGATAATGAACACGGCAAGACCAATGGCAGGTGCTGGCGCAAATAATGTTTTTATATCTGGAGCAGGTTTTGTGCGACCGTTTGAAGCGTTGACAACGCATACGATTGTTACTGTGGAGCATGGAGTACCCATTAGCAACATACAAACCGCTGAATTTGTCTCAAGAAGAATGTCTTCCCTTAGTTTCGGAAGCGTTGCCCCTCGAAACAACACGATGCCGTTGCAAATTGAAAACAGAGGAACAACGTCGCGCGTGTACGCAATTAGCCATACTTTTAACAATAATCCAGACAATGCGGCGAGTCTTAGTTTTGACAGGACAAACGTGGTAGTTGCCGCAGGAGGTACAGAGAACATTGTTGTTACCTTAAATTTTGAAGAAGATGCTTCTTTTGGATTTTATGAGGGTTATGTGCTTGTGAGTACAGGTGGAACAGTAATAGCAAGATTGCCATTTGCAGCTAATCTTACAGAAACAGTTAGCCCGGCAGTAACGATTGACACCCCTAACTTAGAATTTGACGGAATATCTTTTGCGCTCGGCACGATTCAATTATCTGCGTCGAATGCTTTTCGAGGAAACAGTGTACTTGTTGAAATACGCAGACATACCGCTGATGGAAGTGTCTCAAATGTTCATACCAACAGAGCCATAAGTGCAGGTGGGACAATTAACATAAACCCCAGCAGTTCTGTTAATACTTTCAATCCTCAATATGGCGAATATATAGAAATTAATGTATTCCGAAACAACATTCGCCAGCATCTACTTCACCGACAAATTATCCACCCTGTGGTGTTCTCATTTGATTAAGGAACTGTACGGTCTTTTTGGGTCTTAAACACGTCAGCCCGTGAGGACTATTTGTAGTTCGCGAAAATGAAAGGGGAAATCGAGATGAAGCTCACGGTAAAAATGGTAATACTTGTAGCGTTATTAATCTCCATTCTGGGAGGTTTGCCAACAGGAGTTTGGGCGGCCATGCAAGGCTTTGAAGGCGAAAATGCAATTACTTGCCCGGATGAAGAAATTGCTATCGTTGTTTCTTTTGTAACGCCACCTTCTGTGGCTTTGAGGTTAGCATATGAACGCGGAGAAATTATGCCGCCAAACTTTACAGAGGGGATGTCTTTTGTTGAGTATGCTCTGAAAGGGCATATAAGGTTTCGTCAGCAATTGGCTCTGATTTTAACTGACGATGAGTTTGAAATAATCCACGAATTTCACACCTTAGTAAATGGAGTAGAAATGCGTGTGCGCGGTGGCATGGTGGAAACAATAGCAAATATGCCAGAGGTGAGTGCCGTTTTTCCTAGCGAATTGCATGAAGATGGTGGTGAAGACGAGCCTGTTATAACGGATAATATCAGCATTGTTATGCTCGGTGACTTGCTCAACGATGTATCGTTTTGGTCTGTAGATGGAACTGCAACACCTTCTGCCGAAATCTTAAATGTTAATGACTTAAACACTTATGTAAGCGAACATAACTTTACTTTCAGCTCATTCGATATCTCCAAATACGATGAATCTTTTTTCAATGAAAGATTTTTGTATTTTCTCCCTATTACAAAGCCTAATAGCCCTAACGAATTTGAAATCGAGGTCACTGTTGGAAAAGATATTATCCAAGTCGATGTAATACACACGATGATGGGTGATGATACTGCACTAGGACAGTGGCTTATCATTCTTGAAATACACAGAACTTTATTGGGTAGAGATTTTTCTGTTTTTATGGCTACCGGACTTATCCCTCCACCAATTCCAACTGTATCAGGAATACCATCCGTAAGCAGTATTACTCTTAACTCAATTCCGAGCGCGGAATTCCGTATTGCAACCCCAACTATCGGAGACTGGCAACCAACACCCATTTTTACAGGTTTGATGCCGGATACAGAATATACTTTCCAAGCACGATTTGCGTCAGTGGGAAATATCCCCGCTTCTGAATCAAGCTTACCCAGTGAGATTATACGCACCGCATCTGAACCTCCGCTCGAATGGACAGTAACATTTGACCTAAACGGCGGAAATATCGGTGGAGATGCAAGCAACATTGTTATCTCAAATGTACCAGATGGCACTGATGTAACTTTGCCGCCGAACCCAACCCGAAGCGGCTACACTTTTAATGGTTGGTCACCTGCGGGGGCATATAATAATATAACGAGTAGCAGAACAATTACCGCACAGTGGACGGCAATAGCGGAACTGCCCACAATCGTTTTCTCTCCCGGAAATGCCACAATCAACAACGGCAATCTTTCGCAAACCGTAAACGTCATGGGTACGGCTTTGGGCGATATAAGTGTGAACTATGACTCCTCACAAGTGCTGGGTGGCATAACAGTATCATATAGCGCGACAGACGCAACAATAACAATAGTAGGTGTTCGCCCCACAACAAATGTACCCGCTGTAACAGGTGACTTTGATGTATATGTAACACGCGAAGGGGTGACGGAGTCTTTCATGGTATCAATAAACCTTACAACAACATGGACTTCGCCGCAAACAGGCAATAGCGGCGGTGGTCATGGTGGTGGCACAACCCGCCCACCACGACAACAGCCAACCGAAACAGTACCCCACACTCAAAACGAACCTGCGCCAAACGAAGTATCCGAGTTCCTACTTAACGGAATGCGCGTTATTGTAAACGATGAAACTACCGTAACCGTATCTCTGGAGGATTTCGATTTTGGAGAAATAAACACATACAGGATTGTTGCCATAGCATCGGACGGCACGTTAGCAGGAGGGACTTTTGACACAGAAACAAGTCTGTTCGTTTTTGAAGCACCGTCACAGGGCGAATTTACAATTATTTACGCTGCCGACTTGATAAGGCTTTCGCTGAGTTTAGATTCGTTGGTTATCACAGACCTTGCAGGGAACGTCCCCGCTCAAACGATGGATGTGTTGCCTGTAGTCCAAGCAGGACGTATTTTGTTGCCCGTTCGCTTTATTGCACAGGCATTGGGTGCAAATGTCGATTGGACACACGCCACGGAAAACGCTCCACTGACCGTTTTCATAACAGTAGATGGCGAAACCATATCAATGCCCATTGGCGAAATAACCCCGGAACTCACAGCTGTTGGTATGGAAATTCCCGCACAAATTATGGGCAATAGGACAATGGTTCCCCTGCGCTTTGTTAGCGAGTTTTTCGATGCAATTGTAAATTGGTGTGAAGAAACACGAAGCATTGAAATCATCCGCAACTGCGGGTTCACGCCCCAAGATACTTATGCAATTCAATATAAATTTTTTCGATATCAAATGGTTTGCCCAGATGACCATTCATGCCCGCATTAAGGCATTCTTCAACATCGTCTTTGAAGACATTTGCGGAAAGTGCGATTATGGGCAGGTCTTTGTGTTCGTCTAAGGCGCGGATACGGCGGGTTGCTTCCAGCCCATCAATTTCAGGCATTTGGATATCCATGAAAACAATATCGTATTTTTGGGCATTCACCATATCTAAAGCGATTTTTCCATTTTTGGCACAATCGATTTCAATTCCGCTATCTTCGAGAAGCGTCATAAGAATTTCGCAATTAACATCTATATCTTCTGCTATAAGCAAGCGTTTGCCTTTAAAAGCACCGATGCTTTTATCATACGATTCGTTTTCTGCTTTTTCGTTATGCTCGTAATTGCCTCCAAGCCCTATTTGAACGGTGAATGTAAAGCTTGTACCCTTGCCGGCTTCTGATTCTACTTTTATTTCGCCATCCATCATTTCGATTATACGCTTGGTAATGGCAAGCCCAAGACCTGTGCCGCCGTGCTTTCGGGCGTTTTCCAATTGCTCGAAAGAATTAAACAATCGGCCCATTTCATCAGCATTTATGCCTATACCATTATCGGTGATGACGATTTTTAAATATCGCTCATTTTGCATGGTAATGCTTAAAGAAACTTCACCATCGTTGGGCGTGAATTTTATGGCATTTGATAAAACATTTGTTATAGCCTGTGAAAGACGCTGTTCGTCCCCGATTACAATTTCGGGGATTTTTTTATCCAGATTTACAGTAAGTTTCTGCTGTTTTTCGCTAAGCTGGAATCGCGTTAGTGTAATCACTTTTTGTATCATTTTTTCAAAGTGGTACTTGTCCGAGGATAGCTCCATTTTATTTGCTTCAATTTTTGCCATGTCTAAGATGTCATTAATTACACCAAGCAAATGTGCGGCGGCATTGTCTATTTTGTCTAGTGCGCGATTTTTTTCGATAATTTCATTGGCTCTCTTACCAATGCTTGTCATGCCGATAATTGCATTCATTGGGGTACGCATTTCGTGGCTCATATTAGATAAAAAGTCGCCCTTTGCCTTGCTTGCGGCTGTGGCTTCTTGTAAAGCCAGCTCCAGCCTTGCCGATGTATCCTGAAGGCTTTGTACCATTTCGTTACGAATTACCGATTCTACAAACATAAATCCGCATGAATACAATGCAGCTACTTCTTCTGTCGTAAAAATCCGTTCGTTGTGGCAATCATCAAAGCCTATATGTCCCCAAAATTCTCCGTCTATCATAAGAGGCATTATTAAAATAGAAACAGCACCCCACTGTCTTACATGCTCTCTAAACATTTCGGGCAATTCGCTGACTAAATTATTAATGCATTCGCCTTGTGCAAATAATTCAAATATCTCCGGAGTTAGTACCTTTTTGTATTCAATATCTCCGATAAGTTGATTATCTTGATTCGCCCCCCCATATTCCGACCATTCATACAATCTTGTGCAGAATAATTTGCCGTCTATTTCGTAATTTTTCCAAATATACACATTATCAACCTCGACGGCTTTTCCGATAGCTTCCAACGCACGGAACAATGCGTCAGAATGCGTTATCTTTGTATCTAACAAAAATGCGGATGCCGTGTTTACCGCTTGCAAAAATTTATCCCGCAGGTTTATGCCGTCCATCATCTTGTTATGCTCGCGCAAATCGCGTCCGTGAACTATAACAAGCTCTCTTCCGTCGATATATACAGGTGAAAGCGTGATTTCCACCGATTTCAGCTCGCCGTTCATTGTTTTCATAATCCATTCGTCATAGGAAATTTTTTCGCCTGTTTTTAATATTTTCGTGATATTAGAAAGAATCATTTTTTGAGAATGTGTTCCGTCAGGCTGGAATTCGGGGGAGAATTTGTAGAAATTTTCTATATATTCTTGCTTGCTAGAGCAGCCGATAAAATACACGGTTGCATCATTTACATTCACTACATTACCCATTGAATCGAAAACAGAGCAAATAAATGGCGATGTGTCAATCATAACCTGATAGGCAGTTTTAATTCTTTCCGATTGAATCATTTTATTAAACACGCTGGTAAACATAAGCCCTGCCGAGGCAAGCACTTTCATTTCATCGGCAGTAAATTTTCTTTCGATAGAGCAATCGTCAACTTTAAAAAATCCTATAAATTCATGATTTACAAATAGAGGCAAGCATACAAGTGATACCATTTTATGAAGGCTGAGAAATTCTATTTCCCGCTTGGATAATTTTGAAACAGGCGAATTAACATATTCACCCTTCATAAACTTTTCGTACCAAACAGGCACGCTGGAGTACGAATAATTTAACCCTACGTGAATGTTCTTATTTGACGCGCCCAATTCACTAAGCCACTCGTATCTCATTACAAAGTTCATTTCGCCATTAATCATTTCATTACGCCAAATTTGCACACGGTCCGCACCCACACACCGTCCAACGGTTTCCATCGCAGACATTAGCGCACTGGAAATATCCGCCTCGTTCGCAGTTAATAAAATTTCTGTAGCACGATTAAGCGCGCCCATCATGTTCGCACTTTCTTCTAATTTTTCGCCAACCCCTATAATATCGTCAATTTTTTCTTCGTGACTCTCCTTTAGATTTTTCGTAATAATGTACATCCCAAAGCTCATTAAAAATACAAAGCTTGCCTGTACCAGATAACTAATCATATTGTCCGGGGATGTGAAGCCGGCGTTAATTTGGAATAAAATTTTAATCAAATTAATAACAAATGCAACTATAGCAATTATTTTTATAAGCACAACGTCTTCATACAAGATGTATATAATCGCAACAGGAAAAATCAATACATAGGTGAAGTATGAATAGCTGGAAAAAACAGCAATGCAGTAAGCCAAGGTATAACCACCCAAGGCGGTATATTTGAAATTAGGTGAAAACACATTTCGTTTAATCGCAACATAGCAAACCAGCTGCTGAAAAACTAAAATTATAACTATAGTTATATATGTATTTAGGGATGTTCTTCCGATAGCCATGTCTATTAAATATCCAATAAGAAAAAATACAGTAATAATCGTAAGCATAAGATAAACTGCTTTGTTTATTTTCTCCATCTAAGTTCTACGCCCCCACACGTCGTCCATCGGATATGCAATTTTATCACATGAAATATTATGAGGCAAGTATTCCGCGAATATAACAACGCGCACCTTCGGTGCGCGAAGGTGCACTGGCACGAATCTTTACTCTTGTGCAATAAGCTCAATTTCCTAGCAAACAAAAAACCGCGTTTTTCACACGGTTTTTTACACTAGAAAAATTAGCTTATTTTTCTACTTTATCTTTCCCATTCAATTAAAAGTTCTGCTACATCACTTCCGTAAGAGCCTTCGAGGCGTTCCACTTTTACAGACTCCATACGGAAATCACTGCTTCCCCCTGTCCCGGTAAGACCAATGTTACCAATTAATTGGTCGAATTCTTGCGAACCATCGAGGGTAATTTCCACTACAAGCGTGTAAACGCCGTCGGGGGTTACGCCTTGGTTAAAGTGCGCAGGAATTATATTTGCTACTTCGTCAGGAGAAAATGGATGGTCGTTAACTATTTCATAGTCGCCCGCTGTGTTATCACCGAAAAGATAGGTGCTTCTCGTCCAGCGTATGCGCCATCCGCCTGTGCTAAAGTTTGTTACGCCATAGGTAATGCGGTAAGTTACACCTGCTTCGGGGTCGAAAGCGCGAATGCCGCCTTCTGTTCCGGAAGCATATGGCCAAACGTCCTGACCTTCACCGATTACGATAACCGCTCCGGCAACTTCGCCACGCTCTATGAGGATACCAATGCCGTCGTATTCTTCTGACTCGGATTCAGGCTCAGGCTCCGGTTCGGGTTCAGGCTCTGGTTCAGGCTCCGGTGTAGGCTCGGGTGCTGGAGGAGGCTCAGGAGATGCCTCGACAACAGGTGGCGGAGCATCAGGTTCATCGTTTCCGCAAGCTGTAAATGCAAGCGCGAGTGCTAAAATTAAGGCAAGAACTAAAATCTTTTTCATTTTTAATTTCCTTTCAAATATAGAATTATCTGCGCTCTATCAAGATGGAAGTTATTATTAGGTCGGATGTGTCGAAGTCGCTGTTCGAGCGGTTTGTTTGTACGCGAACGCCTGCGGGGCTACCGTCTTCGGGAGCAGTTGTGATTGTTGCCATAGGAGCAGGAGGCATAGCAAAATTTCTTCTAAGCCTGAAATTGTAAGTTCCTGTTTCCTCCGGGTCCATTTCCCATCTGTCCATTTGGTTAAGTTCCAACCAGCCGTTGTTGTCTCCGTTTAACATAGCCACGAACCATTCGCCTTCTTCGTATGCAATGTTGTCGAATGTACCATAAATGGTAACGATGTCTGATTGTGTAAACTCAACGCCTGAGTTTGGAATGAAAATTCCGTCGTTTTGGAATGTTCTTCCTGAAATACGGATTGCGCGGCTACCATTATGGTCAATTATTGTAGCAACTGCCGTTTGGCTTCCTTGGTATGCATTGTTAACTTCGAGGAATGGTGTACCTGCAAGGTTTGTTGTTGTGCCAATTGCTAAACCTTGGATATATGGGTCATATGCCATATGGTAAACAAATCCTTCGGGGAAACCTGCCGCCGCTGCGGGAGGCTCATCTGCTGCCGGGGTTGGCTCATCGGCTGTTGGTTCGTCAGCTGTTGGCTCGTCGGCTGTTGGGTCGTCAGCAGCTTCTGTTGGGTCATCTGCTGCTTCTTCTGTTGGGTCGTCTGCTACTACTTCTGTTGGGTCTTCAGGTTGTGCAACCTCTTCTGTTGGGTCTTCCGCTACCGGGTCAGGTTCTGCCGGTGGTTCAGGGGTTGCGGGGGTTTCTACCGGCGGCGGGTCTGCTGCCGGTGGGGTTGTTGTCGTAGTGTCATTTCCGCCACAAGCTGTAAACGCAAGAGCGGCTACTAAAATAATTGCTAAAATCCAAATTTTTTTCATAATAACTCCTCCTAATTTCTGGTAATTGAAATTTCGTGAAGAATATAATCGGAAGTTTCTCCCGCTTCACCTATTGCAAATCTTACGCGGTTTGTATCGCCGCCGTTTTCTGCCAAAAGTGCTTGGCTGATAACGCCTTCAACAACAAAGCTTCCATCGGCTTCTACGTCGATGAATCCGCCAAAGCGTTCCCATCCGCCGCCTGTAGCCATGATGTTTGCTAAAACTTCACCTTCGGGGCGGTTAATAACAACGCCTCTTACGCGAACGGTGTATTCGGCAGAAGTCCATCCCATATTGTCCAGCATAAAGTCAACGGTATGCCAGTCTGCGGTACGTCCGCTAACAAGAAGCGAGTTTCCGCCTGCGGGATTAGCAACGATTTCGCCTGTGGGAGGACCTGCGTTTTGCAAGTAATTTGTTTCTGCCAAAACTGTTTCAAGCGGACCAGAAAGCCCTTGCGCTTTGCTTTGGAAAGCAGGGTCTGTAGCCATAGAATACAGAACATTTGCGGGTCTTTCGGGAACAACTACAGGTGCAACGCGCTCTACACGGCGCACTTCGATTTCATGAATTTCCATGTTTCCGAAGGTATCCGCGCCTATTCTAACATGAGCGCGACTTCCTGCGTTTTCCAGAGTAGTTTCTGTCATTACAAATTGAACAGTGAAGTCCCCTGCGCTTGCCGCTTGTGAAAACAGCGTTGTCCATGGAGAATCGCCGCCGCTTATAACGATATTTCCGGCTTCTGAAATATTACCGATAACGGTAAGCTGGTATGAATTTGCTGAGGTGTCCAGCCCCATTGCAGATGTTACAAGGTCAACTGCATGGTAGCTGGCTTCGCGGTGTGTAATATGAAGCGCGACACCGCCGCGTGGGTTAGGCTCAACACGGAATGTTGGGCTTCCCGAACCCATTAAATACTCTGTGGTTAGTACAGCGTCACTATCACCGCGTGTTCCCGATGGCATGTTTTGGAAATACACGTCTGTAGAAAGTGAGTATAAAACATCTGCCGGTCTTGCAGGTACGTTAATAACAGCTACTTCCGGCTCTTCAGTTTCATCTTCGGTTGGTGCTTCTTCAGTGGGAGCATCTTCGGTGGGTAATTCAATTACGCCATTACCTGTTTCTGGTTCGTCAACTGTTGGTGCTTCGGGCGCATCTGTTGGTGCTTCCGGTGCAACCGGGTCTGCCGGAGCATCTGCGCCTCCATTTGCCGCAGGTGCGGGGGAAGGTGCGGGTGTATCATTATCATTATCGTTTCCGCCACAAGCCGCCAGTGTTAATACAACAATTAACGTAAGGGCTAAAATCCAAAACTTTTTCATTTTTCCATTCCTTTCTTACTAAAATGTTATGTTATCGAAGAATGCCTCACGCAGAAACAATCGTAAGGCATCCTTCAGCGTTACTTATACAATTAGTCTCTTGTCCACATGGTGAGAACTTCACCGCCGCGTTCTACGGATACCCAGTTAACGGTGAAATCGTGGCTTCCTGCTGTGCCTGTAAGCCCGATATTACCGATAAGCTCATCATATCCTTGTGAGCCGTCGAAGGTAACTTCTACTTGCAAAGTGTACGTTCCGTCACCGGAAACGCCTTGGTTAAAGTGCGCTGGAACAATAGTTGCAACGGTATCCGGAGAAACTGAATGGTCGTTTACAATAGCGTAGTCTCCGGCAGTGTTGTCACCGAAAAGATTTGTAGTTCTTGCCCAGCGAACACGCCATCCGCCTGAGCCTGAGTTGGTAACATTAAATGAAATGCGATACGTTTCGCCCGGAACAGGCACAAAAGCGCGTTCGCCTTCTTCAGGGGCACTTGCATATGGCCATGTTCCTGAACCTGCACCAATAATAATCATCGCACCGGTTGCGGCATCGCCGTCTGCTGTAGCAGAAACATGTATGCCCTCAAAGTTTGTATTATCGCCGGGAACGGGAACGCCACCTGCTGCGGGAGCTTCAGGAGTTGGTGGTGTAGCAACTAAAGGTGGAAGGTCAACAGCATCGCCAGTGAAAATAGTTACATTGGGAAGGTCGGCAGAAATAGTCGCTCCGAGGGCTTCTGCTACAAAGCGAGCGGGAACAAATGTGCGTCCGCCAACGATAACAGGGGTGCCCATATAAACGCCGTCTGCATCATATAATGGAGTTCCGATTCTTAAATTAATATTTGCCGCGCCAAAAAAGTGTACAATACCTTCTTCGTCAGCGGTAGCGGGAGTCCAGTCAACTGTTGCGCCCATGGCTTCGCCGATAAAACGGAAAGGTACCATGGTTCTGCCTCCGGCTATAAACGGAGCGGCATCAAGGGTTTGTGTAACGCCGTCAACCGCGGCGGTTGTACTATCAATTACCAATTGAATAGCCACACCAGTAGTCGTCGCAACGGCAACGGCGGCTGGTGCATCAAGTGATGGACCTTCTATTTCTGCAAGCCCTTCAGCGGGTGGGCCTTCAACAGTCTCGGCTTCATTAACAGCTTCCGTTTCATTAACAGATTCTGTTTCGTTTACTGACTCAGTTTCTGTTTCCGTTTCCGTTGTTACGTCTTCAGTTGTTGCGTCTTCAGTAGTTACATCTTCAGCGGAAACTGTGGCAGGTGCAAACACAAGTGTGAAACATAGAACCAGCGCAAGCACACGCTTTAGTGATTTGTACTTCATTAAGTTCCTCCTCTTAAATAGGTTAGTTTTGGAAATTATACACTTTCACAAAAATTTTTTCAAGTATCTGTATATTTTTGTTTGAAATGGTAAATATTATGATTGTGACCTTGAACTACGGTTTGAGGAACAACTAAATATCCCCCCTCAAAGCCCGACCTCACCCCCCCTGAGGTCGGGTCTTCCTTTTTCAATGGGGGCTACGCCCCAAAACCCCCTCGCTACGCGGGGCTAAGCCCCGCTACGCTCCGCCACCGAAGGTGGCGCACCGCACTGCGTGCGGTGAAAAAATGCGCGCTTTGCGCGATTTGTTATGCTAGGAAATTGAGCTTACTGCACAAAAGTAATGGTTCGCACTAGCGTACCTTAGCGCACCGCAGGTGCGCTTTGTTTCAATGGGGGCTAAGCCCCCAAGCCCCTTTTTGGTTCTAATATTAAAGTTTTTGCCCCGCTTTTTTCAAAAAGCGGGTGGGGTGCGGGGCGAAG
>JGI24703J35330_11748209_pt1 | contig 11986 bp, 13 predicted proteins | sample TergutNt197P1_FD_35330 | JGI IMG/M metagenome (IMG submission 35330) | reverse complement strand
GCATTATTTCGAGATTATCGCCATAGTAGAGCTGATTCATGTTACACCGCCTTTCATTCTAACTTCCCTGCTTGCCTGTCCTCGACAACTGTGACTTGTGCGCTCTTATGAAGTTCGTCGGAAACAAAAAAGACTGACCACCAACCACCTACACACTCGTAAAATTAGTACAGTAGTAAGTTTTCTTAAACATTTATTCTTTCAGGAATTAACGAAATCAGCCATAAATCAAATTTATGGCGTTAAACATTAATATAAAAAACTAAGGATAATGTCGCAAAACGTCATATTAGATTCAATCACGAGAACCGAAAAAACTGTGGGACTGCGAATGCTCTTTTGAGAGGCAAATCTAAGACGCAGCAGTTCCGCACTCACCGCAAAACTTCTCGCCATTTAATTCCGCTTGACACTTAGCACAAGTAGCAGTTGATGTGACAGAAGCACCAGAACCGTCACAAGCGGCACCACATTCACCACAAAATTTAGCACCTTTCAAATCAACACCACATTTTGCACAAGCAGGCTTCGGCAGACCGCAACTCTCGCAGAATTTAGTAGTGTTTTTTTTCTTACAAACACACTTCCATTCGAGAGAATTGTCCGCATTATTACGCTTGAGCGCATTCCTGTTACTGCGTGTAGGGTTACTTAATCTATCAACGTTATTACGAGTTCTGTTGATATTGTTAGTGGTATTACTCACCGTGTTCATCAGCTTATTAGCACTTCTAAGTAAATCTTTCATTTTATGACCATTCCTTTCCGCCACCAATGTGACATGAACATAATTTGGCAAATTTCGGTTCGGCAAAGTCCGCTTTTCGAGAGCTTTGCCCTACGGTGTTACCGAACATTCAACCTTTGAATTCCTTTCAAATCTCGTCTATTCTCCCCATGCTTTAGGTACGCATAGGTCAATAAATAATTCTACTGCATAATTATCAGTCATTGCAGAAATACAGTCACACACTGCACGTTCTTTCCCAAATTCAGCGACTAATTTTTGATAGATTTCTGGCATTTTATCAAGATTAGTAAGGAAATACTCGTACAAAAACCCAATTACGTAAACTGATTTTTCTTTCTCGGTATTGATTGTAGGGTTGTTATAAACACGTCTAAACATAAACGCACGAAGCTCATCATGTGCAGCTTTAACTTTATCGTCATACTGAACCACTCCACCATTTTCCTCAAAAGAATTGATAATAGACATAACCAAAGTCGTAATTCGTTCGCTTTTATTACGCCCTAAAATTCCAATCGCATTTAGTGGCAATTCATCATTAGTAAGAACTTTGCCACTAATTGCATCTTCAATATCATGATTTATATAGGCGATTTTGTCAGAAAGCCTAACCACATCACCCTCACAAGTCATAGATTTAGAACTACTTGAATGTGTAAGAATCCCATCAATCACTTGTTTAGTTAAGTTTAAACCACGACCATCACGCTCAATCACTTCAACCACACGAACGCTCTGCTCAGAGTGCTTAAAACTGTACAATTTATCTAAAGCACGCTCGCCATCATGTCCAAAAGGTGTGTGACCTAAATCATGACCTAAAGCGATTGCCTCGGTCAAATCCTCGTTAAGTCGCAATGCTTTTGCGATTGTTCGTGCAATTTGTGCAACTTCAAGGGTATGAGTAAGCCGTGTACGATAGTTCCCTCCAGGTAACAAAAAAACCTGCGTTTTATCTTTTAATCGACGAAACGCACTCGAATGAATAATTCTATCACGGTCACGCTGAAAATCCGTGCGAATTTCGCACGGTGAGTCATTTTTTACACGACACGCACAACTCTCCATACCCTCGGCATCGCCACTTTTGCAGGCGTATTCCGAAAGCATGGAGTTCTCGTGTTCTATTATACGTTCTCTGATGTTCATTAGCGACGTTCCTTTTCTTCATACTAATCAGCGTCGTCGGCTAAAGATATTTGTCAAGCAATTTCAAAACCAAAGCAATGTTCGGTAACACCGCAGGGCAAGCCTGCACCCCTCTCGCTTCGCACGCAAGAACCGACGCAGAGCGTGTCGGGTATTACACTCGAACTTTCAATAAAACCGCTTCGGGGAAGCAAAGCCCACCTTGAGTTCTTGTTTTGCAAAACCGCAAGTTGCGGTATCGTTGGCTCCGCCAACGAGCAGGCAACTTGAAGTTTTGTTTGGTTTACTGTGCAATACCGAATTTTTTATTGAATTTGCTTACACGTCCACCTGAATCAAGTAGCTTTTGTTTGCCAGTAAAAAAAGGATGACATTTTGAACAAATTTCAACTTTGATTTCTTTTTTGGTAGAACGCGTCTCAATTGCTTCACCACAAGCACACTTAATTAAAGCGGCTTCATAATTAGGATGAATGTCTTTTTTCATTATTAGTGACTTCCTTTCGATTAAGATATTCCTTATACTTCTGGAGTAATTGCAGTAACATCAACTGTAGGTATGTTACGAACCGCTCTTTGAACTTTGCCCGAACGCAAACATCTTGTGCAAGAGTAAACTCTGCGTGGAGTTCCGTCGACAATCGCTCTAACTCTTTGAACGTTAGGCTTAAAAGTTCTATTAGTTCTTCTGTGAGAGTGCGACAATTTAATTCCGAAAGAAACACCTTTGCCGCAAATTTCGCATTTAGCCATTTTGAACCACCTTTCTTTAATACAGCCACCAAAATGTGACGTAAATATCCCTAATTCAGTGCCACGATATATTCGATTATCAGTGGCACACCTACACATTATACCAGAAATTTCGCCGTAAGTCAAGCATTTTCATAAACTTTTTTTGATTTTTTGAAAAATCACTAAGATTTCGCTAATTGCAAGAAGCCCCTCTTAGGTTTACCACTGCTCAAATTCACCAATTTGTATTGATTGTATGGTCATTCCTTCACGATTGCGACTAATAGTATAAATCATCGTTTTAATCGGTTCATGAACATGGTCAATCCCAGCGATTGCCAACGGATTAGGTAACATATAGTCAACCGTAACCGTATACGTCTCACCAACGTTAGTCACCTCAGTCACTAAAGGCGAATACGAGAACAAAGGCGGATTTTCAGGGATTTGATAGTTATTATTCTGTGCCGAAAAAATAAAATCTGTTCCACGTGCAAAAACACTTTGATGATTAAGATTTCCAGTTCCAAACAACGAACGTGCCGCAGCTTCGACCGCAGTCGCTGGGATATAGATTACACCTATATCAGTTTCAAAGTGAGTTTTATCGCCGATTAAAATAATTTGCCAAATCGCACTGAGGATAATCGTCATATCTTGAAGATTTGCCACACTTTCAAATGCTGGCGGGTCATTGATTACTACTGGGTAAATGAAGAATGCAAACTCTTCTTTCAACGCACGCCTGTTTATGATATCATCTACCCTCTGCGTCACAAAAATAGTTGAATTAACAGCTCCAATTATTGCAAAAAACAACATAATCGCCGCTATACACACATAAAAATATCGAATTTTACGCACAGACTTAGTTTTAGATTTTTCGTCGCTCAAAGTCAGCTCGCTTGAAATTTCAACGCTCGATTCTTCACTAACTTCAAGCTCAAATACTTCATTTATTTCATTTTCATCAGCTATTTTAGTTTTAGAAACATCTTCCTTGAGTGCCCCACCAATAGTGCCGATTGCTTCGAGTGAATCGCCTATTTCTTCCGTTTTTTCCAATAATTCAAGATTAGATTCTTTGCCTTTTTCTAACTTTTCTTTTTTTGATTTAAGTTTACCCACGGTTTACCCCACCTTTATTTTCTAATATGCCCGTCGCCATTAATCAAATATTTATACGTCGTAAGTTCTTTTAGTCCCATAGGTCCACGTGCATGGAGTTTTTGTGTAGTAATTCCAATTTCTGCACCAAGACCGAACATAAATCCATCAGTAAACCTTGTAGAAGCGTTGACATAAATTGCCGCCGCATCAACCTCGTTTTGAAACTTCGTTGCTGATTTGATACAAGAGGTTATAATACATTCACTGTGAGTAGTTCCGTAAATAGAGATATGTTGAATCGCCTCATCTATATTCTTTACGGTTTTAGCAGAAATCTTGTATTCCAAAAATTCCACATCATATTCATCGAAAACAATTTCTACTTTGTCACCCCATCTCATTTTGAGTTTTGCGTAAAACTCATCAGCAATCACCTCATGAACCAACACGGTTTCAATTGCATTGCATACCGACGGGCGGTGGGTTTTTGCATTATCGACTATATCGACCGCCATATCTAAATCCGCCGATTTGTCAACATAAGTATGACAAAGCCCTCCACCAGCAAAAATTACTGGAATCGTCGAGTTTTCTATTACAACCCGTTTAAGCCCTTCGCCACCACGCGGAATCAGAACATCGATATATTCCTTTAATTTCATCATTTTTGAGGCGACTTCGCGACTTGTATCTTCGACTAAACTAACTGCGTCTTTAGTGACTCCACATTCTTCTAAAGCTGAACGCATAATATCGGCTAAGCATTTGTTTGAATTAATCGAATCGCTTCCGCCCCTCAAAATGCAAACATTTCCAGATTTCAAGCAAAGCACAGCTGCATCAACCGTTACATTCGGACGAGATTCAAAAATAATTCCGATTACACCAAGTGGTACACGCTTTTTGATTATATTCATACCACCTGGAATTTTGCCACCACCAATCACCTCACCAACAGGGTCGGCTAATGATTTGACTTGGAGTACGCCCTCAGCCATGCCGCTAATACGCTCATCAGTCAACATCAAGCGGTCTATATACGCCTCAGTCTTGCCATTAGTGCGTGCTATTTCGATATCTTTAGCGTTTTCTAATTTAATCAGCTCTGCGTTTTGTAATAGTTTCTCCGCAATCAACGAAAGCACGTTATCTTTTTGCTCAGTCGTGAGTGACGCAAGTTGATTTTGTGCAATTTTGGCTGATTTACCTAATTTTTCGATATATTCCATAGTTTTATAAATTATCCCCTTAATTAGAATTTAACATCCCAAAAAATTATCACTCTCCTTATTATACTTCGAAATCAGAATTTTGTCAAGTAATTTTATAATTTAACTTCACTCATTATAATGAAGAACCTCGGCTCAAAGAGTCCGTGCTCAAGAAAACGATGAAAATTTTGACAAAAAATTCAATGTATGGTTGGCTATAATCCCTGGCGTTATTGCAGTAATAATACTCGGAATTAATTTGGTAACAGTTCAAAATAAGAAAAAGAACCCCAAGAAACAATAAGGGGCTATTTTGCTTGACGTATTCAGAGTTTTATGGTATAATAGCAAAACAAGAGTATCCCCCGTAAGCGGAGCTTTGCTTCGCTGGAGTGGGGTATCTCGATGAAGTGCTCTTCAAGCTAATCTCTTCAAGACGGCAAAGACGCCTTTGCGAGACGCGCTCTTGTTTTGCAAAACAAGAGTATCCCCCGTAAGCGGAGCTTTGCTTCGACTTTTATTTTACTTGACGTATTCAGAGTTTTATGGTATAATGAGAATTAGAGTGAAAAATTATATAGTCAGTCAGTTTAATAATGCTTGTTGGATTTGTGTGGATATTTTTCGTCAGACAAGGCGAAAATTTAACGAATATCCGTTGATATTTAAGAAATTTTCAACGCAGTATGGCGGAAAATAGACCGACAAGACAAGCCTATTCTTGATTTAATCGACTATATTATTAAACTGATTGACTATAACGTGTAAGAATCGAGTAGGAGGGTATACATGAACGATATATTTATTGAACAACTCATCACTCGTAAACCAGACAATCGGGCAACCACAATAAAAATCGGAATTCTTGTTTTAACTGCATTGTTATGCACTATAATCGTTTTGGCGATTATGTTTATTCCTAACACACTGGCAATCGGGCTGATGGCGATTATAGGTGCAATTTGGCTTAGCGGAAGTATCGTGAAAGGTCTTCATACTGAATATGAGTATATCTTGACCAATCAAGAATTCGATATAGATAAAATTTCAGGCAAACGCAAACGTCGCCGAATGATTACTCTCGACCTCACAAACACCGAAAAGTTCGACCGATACAACGAAAGTACAAGCCTTTTAGATTCAGATGTCACCGTATCTGCACATGATAATTCGCTGGTGAATTTGTGGTATTTAACGGTGAAACACAATTCACATGGGAGGGTGGCGTTATTATTTAACCCAAGTGAAAATTTTTTGGAGATGCTAAACAAAGCTCTACCGCCGAAATTTAGATTAAAATAGGAGGCGACACTAAACAAATGGAAGTAATTCAATATAAATGCCCCAATTGTAGTGCGAACTTAGAGTTCAAAGCAGAGACCCAAGATTTTAGATGTGCGTATTGTGACAGTGTGTTTTCTAGCGAACAATTAGCAGAAATCTATCCACAAAAAGAAGAACACGTTTTAGACCAAATTGAGCCACCCAAAACAGAAGAAGAGCTTGCTTTAGAAAGAGAATTTGGAGAATGTAGTGCTTTGTACAACTGCCCAAGCTGTGGTGCGGCAGTCATCACCGATGACCACACTTCGGCGACACACTGCACTTATTGCCTGTCGCCCGTAATCTTGACTGGTAGGCTTTCAGGCGAATACAAACCATCTAAGCTGATTCCTTTTAAGGTCACCAAAGAAAAAGCAGTCGGAAAATTCAAAGAATACTGTAAAGGTCGCTGGTTTTTGCCTAAAGACTTTAGGTCTGGTGCACATCTACACGAGATGAACGCAATTTATGTTCCTTATTGGATTTCTGATTGTACAGCGTGTGGTTCAATTACTGCAAATTGTAAACGAGTGCGTTCGTGGGTAGCTGGTGAGTTCAAATTCACCGAAACGAAAGAGTTCATAGCAGTCCGCGATGGTAGCATGAATTTTAGCGGAATACCACACGACGCTTCTACCAGAGCTAATGAGGTTTTGATGGAATGTATCGAGCCTTTTAACTATGACGAAACGACTGATTTTAAAATGTCATATTTATCTGGATACATCGCCGAAAAGTATGATGTCACAAAAGAACAGGTCTATCCACGAGTACAAAAACGCGCGGTGCGTTCTGCAACCGATACAATGCTTGCGACAATCAAAGGATATTCTACAGTGAATATCACTTCAAACACGCTTGACATTGGACAGAATAAATGGAGCCATTATTTAATGCCAGTATGGTTTTTGACCTATAAGCATAATTATAAAGGAAAAGAAACTTTCTATCATTTTGCAGTAAATGGTCAGACTGGGAAATTTATGGGTGACCTGCCGATTATATGGAGCAAAGTTGCTTTAGTCGCTGGAATAGCTTCAATTGGTGCAACCACAATATTAGGCACTATATTCTTTGGAGGTATACTGTGAAATTATTGAAAATCCCTCTTGTGTTTGTCATATTTACAACGGTTCTTGTTATGACTGTTGTAGCAACTTCTGAAATTGCTGAAACTGTTGAAACTACTGAAAATCTCGAACCTGTGAACCTTTTTGACCAAGACAGCTATTTTTCAGACTCAAGGTTTGAAGCAAGCAATAGTCGATTATTAGAAGCCGAAAATCAAGTAGGTTTCCGAGTCACAGTACTTATGGCGGACTATGCAGGTGCTATAACCGAACGACTTGCAAGACAATTCACCGAAAATTTCTATCACCAAAATATAGGTGTAGGGGTTGATGGTATAATGCTATTTATAAATACAACTTTTCGTGATAGTATAAATATTAGGTATGATTATATCTATATATCAGGTAATGCACAAGATTATTTCAATTCTCGCCGATTCGAAAGTCTTTTTGACACTATTTGGAATAATCTTTTAAATGAAGATTATTCCAGTGCGATTAGCGGATTTTCACGACAAGTAACAGCTTATGTAGAAAGCGGGAAGCCGTTTAGCACTAATGCTTTAATAGGTGTTATAATCATAATAGTGGTTAATGCAATTATAATTTTCGGGATTATTTTTGGTGTTAAAAACTCATACAAACTTAAACCAGCGGAATGTGCTTCTAACTACTTAGACCAATACTCAATTAAATACAGACAACAAAGCGACACTTTTATACGTTCGTTTATCACAAAAGTTAGGATTAGTAGCAATTCAAATTCTGGTGGCGGATTTAGTGGTGGTGGATTCTCTGGCGGTGGTCGCGGAAGGTGAGGAGGTTTAATGAAGTATGGTAAAAATAAAAGACGTAATCTCAAACTCACCAGCGGCTAAAGCTGGAATCAAAGCTGGCGAGTTCTTGATTTCGGTTGACGGCTCACTTATAAACGATGTTCTGGACTATATGTTCTACGCTGATGAAGAAATGGGGCTTCAGTTTGACACTTTTCTTATGGATAAAAAGCGGAGTTGTCAAAACAAATGTATCTTCTGTTTTATTGACCAACTTCCTAAACGTTCAGAACAGAAATTTTGTGAAAAGTATGAGAATTTGCGAGAAACGCTTTATTTCAAAGATGATGATTCTCGCCTTAGTTTCCTACAAGGCAATTACATTACGTTGACTAATTTGACTGAAACTGATGTGAAGCGGATTATTCAAATGAGAACAGCTATAAACATATCTGTTCATACCACTAACGCTGAGATTCGTGCGAAAATGCTCGGTAACCCTAAAGCTGGTGAATGGTCACTTGAAGTACTCGAGCGTTTCGCAAAAGCAGGTATTTCTATGAACTGTCAATTAGTTCTCTGCCCCGGAATCAACGATGGTGATGTGCTTTTGAAGAGCCTAAAAGATTTATCACAATATGATTGTATCGAAAGTATTGCGTGTGTCCCAGTCGGGCTGACTAAGTTTCGTGATGGACTGACATCACTTCGAGCGTTTAACCGTGAGGAAGCACTTAGCGTAATCAAAGCGTGTGATTGTTATGACAACGTGTTCGCCGCTGATGAGCTGTATTTGCTTGCAAGACTCCCTCTCCCTGACTATAAACATTACGGTGATTTTCCACAATACGAGAACGGTGTAGGGATGCTTGCTTATATGAAGCATACGTTTTTAGAATCGGTTCGCAAATCACCACCAGATACACTTGAGAGTATAAAAGGTCAATCTGGCGTGGTTCGTAAAACAATCGTCACTGGAACAGGGGCGTTTAATTTGATAAAAGAACTCATAAAACCGTTTGAATGGGTAAATGTTATAGCGGTCAAAAATAACTTTTTTGGTGAAAGCGTAAATGTTTCAGGGCTTTTGACTGGTGCTGATATAATCGAACAACTGGGGTTAGCACAATCGCAATCAGGGGAGAGTTTGGATTTAGGCGAAGAACTCCTAATAAGTCAGAACACTTTAAACTCTGACGGGCTATTTCTCGACAACATCACACCAGATGAACTCGAACAGGCTCTGGGGGTTCAGGTACGAATTGTTGAAGCTGATGGCGAGGGGTTATATTCTGCAATTTGTAAAAATTAAATTATAATGAAAAGGAAATATTAAAAAATGCTCAACACAGAAAAATCTATGGAAAAAATCGTTGCATTATGCAAAGGGCGTGGGTTCGTATATCAAAACTCAGAGATTTACGGAGGCTTAGCGAACACGTGGGATTATGGAGCACTTGGAGCGCTACTTAAATCGAATCTCAAGAATGCGTGGCTCAAAAAGTTTGTTCAAGAAAGCAGGTATAATGTCGGGCTTGATTCAGCAATTCTTATGAACCCTCAGACTTGGGTCGCATCAGGTCATCTCGCTGGATTTTCTGACCCTTTGATTTCCTGCAAATCTTGCAAAACTCGTCACCGTGCAGATAACTTGATTGAGGAATTTGATGGCACAATTACCGCTGGATGGGAAGATGAAAAACTTGTCTCGTATATAAGTGACAACAAAATCATTTGTCCTAAATGCGGTAAATGCGATTACACCGACATTAAAAAGTTTAACTTGATGTTTAAAACTTTTCAGGGCATTACTGAAGACACGGCTGACGAAATCTATCTCCGCCCTGAAACTGCACAAGGGATTTTTGTCAACTTCGGAAATATTCAGCGAACAACTCGTCGCAAAATTCCGTTCGGAGTAGCACAAATCGGTAAATCTTTTAGAAATGAAGTTACACCGGGGAAATTTATCTTTAGAGTGCGCGAATTTGAGCAAATGGAACTTGAATTCTTTTGCAAACCAGGAACTGATTTAGAATGGTTCGCTTATTGGAAAGACTTCTGCGAAAAATGGCTACTCACAATCGGGCTAAAACAAGAAAGCCTCAAACTCCGTGACCATGGGGCAGAAGAACTGTCGTTTTATTCAAAAGCGACGACTGATTTTGAATTTTTGTATCCGTTTGGTTGGGGTGAACTGTGGGGAATTGCAGATAGAACTGATTATGACTTAAAGCAACACATCAGTGAATCTGGCAAATCGCTCGAATACTTCGACCCCGAAACTAACGAAAAATATATTCCATACGTCATTGAGCCGAGCCTTGGTGTCGAAAGGCTGTTCTTGGCAGTAATCGTTAACGCATATGAAGAAGAACAACTCGAAGACGGTACAACCCGTAATGTATTGAGATTGCATCCGTATTTGTCGCCATTCAAAGTCGCTGTTTTGCCACTTTCTAAAAAATTGGCGGAAGGAGCAGGCAAAGTTTTTGATGAACTCTGCAAACACTTCTCAATCGATTACGATGAAACTGGTGCAATTGGTAAACGCTATCGCCGCCAAGATGAAATTGGAACACCGTTCTGCGTAACTTATGATTTCGAGAGTGAAGAAGACGGTTGTGTCACCGTACGCGAACGTGATTCAATGAAACAAGAAAGAATCAAAATCGCAGACGTAAAAGAATATATTGCGAATAAAATCGAGCTATAAAAAAATCTTATGACTGTAGAAAAAAAAGTTCAAAGAATCATTGCCGAATTAAAGCGAAAAACACCAGACCCACAATGTATGCTAAACTATTCGCTACCTGAACAACTTTTAATTGCCGCACGTTTATCGGCACAATGCACCGACAAACGTGTGAATGAGGTGACCCCTGAACTGTTCAGTAAATTTGGCGATTGTTATGCACTCGCTAAAGCCGAAATTTCAGAAATTGAACGCATAATTAAACCTTGTGGGCTTTTTAAGACTAAATCAAAAAGCATCAAAGAAATGTGCCAAATTTTAGCTGAATCTAATGGCGTAATCCCAGATACAATGGAAGAACTGCTAAAATTACCAGGTGTAGGACGAAAAACTGCTAATCTGATTTTAGGTGAGCTGTTCGGTAAACCTGCGATTGTTGCGGATACACACGTAATCCGATTATCGGGAAGGTTGGGTCTAATTCCTGAATCCGCCAAAGGAAACGCACTCAAAGTTGAGCAGGCGTTGCTGGAAATTATTCCACCTGAAGAGAGCTTGCTATTCTGCCATAGAATTGTATTACATGGCAGAGCAGTCTGCAAAGCAAGAAATCCGGGTTGTGTCAATTGCGTTATTTCTGAATGGTGTGCTGGAAAAAAATCAAAGTAATGACTAACCTTAACAAGCTCATATTCGTGCATTGCCCTGATGAGGTGGAGTTTGTGAAGTTGGGAGTAACAAAATGAATAAAAACAACAACGATAACATCGTTATTTTTTCGACGGAAGACGGCAAGGTTTATGTCAACACACATTTCGCCGCAGAAACAGTGTGGTTGACAATCGACGATATGGCAAGACTTTTTGAAAAGTCGCGTTCGACTATAAATGAGCATATTTTAAATGTTTACGCCGAAGGTGAACTTGACGAAGCAACTTCAAAAAGAAAAATCGGAAATTCCGATTTTTCTACTAAACCAACGAATTACTACAACCTCGACATTATAATATCCGTTGGCTATCGTGTGAAATCCCTTCGCGGTACGCAATTTCGCCAGTGGGCAATCAAGCGACTGGATTGTACTGTTAAAAGTAGACACAAAATAACACCTCAATTTAAAACCATCTGCTCTTTTTCGTTGGGCGAAAGATTATCATTATGAGAAT
>JGI24703J35330_11748210_pt1 | contig 12009 bp, 12 predicted proteins | sample TergutNt197P1_FD_35330 | JGI IMG/M metagenome (IMG submission 35330) | reverse complement strand
CGCGCGCACCCATAGGTGCGTAAGGCTTTTTGCCGACGCAGTTATCGGGCAAAAAGACAAGCAAGATTGTAACTTTATTTCCTTACGTTCCCTAACCGGAAATTCGGTAACTTTTGCAGTGCGATGCATGACCGTGTGATTAATGCTGCGAATTTTGAAAACGTTTACCCGGATGAAATCGAATCGTTTTTGAAAAACGCAGGTTTCGATGTGCAAATTAAATCGCTGCCGAAGCTTTGGTATCCGCACTTTTTGTTGATTGCGACTAAAAATCAAAATTAGTTTTTCAAAAGTTGTAGAAATACAGCTTTTTTTTTGTTAGAATATGTCTATGAGAAAAATAAATATAGCACTTCCGAAAACTTTTAGAATTTTACCTCGCGCTTATGAAATATTTAAGGCGGCGGGGTATGCTTCCGCTTCTTTGGAGCAGTCCATTGCCCAAAAAACTCAAAAGCAGCTCGAATATGAAAGCGACTGCGGGCAAGTGGCATATCTGTTGGTTAGCAACATGGATATTCCGCAATATGTGGACAGAAACTGGGCGGAACTGGGATTTACTGCGTCTGATTGTTACCGCGAGTACGAGCTTTCCAGTACTTTGGGTGGTCATGCAATGCGTGGCGACAATTTTATTACAAATTTGCTTCCTGATTATGGCTTGTTTGGGCAAACACGCTTTTGTGTGGCGGGTTTGCCTGAAAATAAGGAGCTTTTTGAGCGAAGCAAAAACTGTGATGACAGAATACTTACCGTTGGTACGTTTTATCCGGCGATTACTGAAAATTATTTCAGGCGGCTTGGGATTCTTGCCGACATTATTAAAATCATGGGTTCGTCAGAGCTTTTGCCTGCGCACTGCGGCGTTGACGTGATTTTTGATATGGTGGAAACAGGCAATGCCCTGCGCGAAAATGGGCTGATTATCTATGAAGAAGCCATGCCGATTAAGACAAAAATTCTGGTCAGCAAGGCGGCTTTAAAATACGATGAAAATATCTCAAAAGTGATTGAGGTGTTACGGAATGCGTCTAAATAGAGATTTGCAAGCTATCAAAAATAGAAAAGCCGAAGTGGATGAAACCGTAATTGCACAGGTGCAGGCGATTATTTCTGATGTGCGCAAGAATGGCGATGCCGCCGTGCGAAAGTATGCTGAAAAATTTGACGGCTATAAAAGCGCGAATTTTAAAGAGCAACTTGCACCTGCCATTAGGAGCGATTATTTTGGCATTCTGGAGCGTGCCGCCGATAGAATAAAAGACTTTCACAAAAATCAAATCGAAAAGTCTTGGAGCATTTATAAAGAAGACGGCGTGATGATGGGACAAATTGTTCGTCCGCTGGAGCGCGTAGCGATTTATGTTCCGGGGGGAACGGCGATTCTTACCTCTACGCTTTTGATGTGTGCTATCCCTGCGAAGCTTGCGGGGGTCAAGGAAATCGTAATTTTTACCCCTGTTAAAAATGATGAAAAAATTTCCGATGAACTTATTCAGGCGGCAGAGGTTTGCGGTGTTTCAGAGATTTATAAAATCGGCGGCGCGCACGCAATTGCCGCGGCGGCATATGGAACAGAAACGATTCCGAAAGTGGACAAAATCGTAGGACCCGGAAATATTTTTGTGGCTACTGCGAAGCGTCTTGTCTATGGCGAGGTTGATATCGATATGGTCGCGGGGCCTTCGGAAGTGCTGGTTATTGCCGATGAAACTGCAAATGCGAAATATATCGCGGCGGATTTATTGAGTCAGGCAGAGCATGATATATTGGCAGGTTCGATTTTGGTGACGACTTGCGAGAAATTAATTTCAGAAGTTGAAACAGAAATTGAACGTCAACTGGGGTATTTAAAGCGGAGCGATATTGCGAAAAAATCCCTCGAAAATTACGGCGCGGCGGTGCTTGTAAGCTCGATTGAAGAGGCTTTTGATGTATCAAACGAACTCGCGCCGGAGCATTTGGAAATATTGACGAAAGACCCGATTTCACATTTGCCAAAGGTCAAAAATGCGGGTTCGGTTTTTGTTGGCGAACACAGCCCGGAGCCTTTGGGCGACTATATGAGCGGAACCAACCATGTTTTACCCACAGGCGGAACGGCGAAATTTTATTCCGCGCTGGGGGTTTATGATTTTGTAAAATACACTTCGTATAGCTATTATCCGCAAAAAGCTTTGGCGGAATTGGCTGACGATGTTATAAAATTCGCGCTTTCCGAGGGCTTGGATGCACATGCGAATTCGGTAAAGGTAAGGTTTGAATAAATGAGTTTTCTTAGCGAGAAGGCACGGCGTTTAACCCCATATGTTGCGGGATTACAGCCTAAAGAATCGGGATGGATTAAACTTAATACTAACGAAAACCCATACCCTCCGTCGCCGAGGGTAATTGAGGTTATAAAAAATGCGGATATCGAAAAATTGCGTTTTTATCCCGATGGGGAAAGTGGGGTTTTAAAGACGGCGATTGCAGGGGCTTTGGTTATAGGTGAAGGCAAAATTTTTTGCGCAAACAGCTCTGATGAGGTTTTGGCATTAGCATTCCAAGCTTTTTTTAGCGGTAAGAAGAATGTTTTAACCCCAAATATTTCTTATGGATTCTATCCCGTTTGGGGCGAAATCTACGATGTTGGGTTGGAATTTGTCGCGCTTCGCGAGGATTTTTCTATAAATCCCGACGATTGCAAAAGTTCAAACGGTGTGGTTATTGCCAATCCAAATGCTCCTACAAGCCTTGCTTTAGAGCTTTCTGATATTGAAAAAATTTTAAAGCAAAACCCAAATGGCGTTGTTTTAATCGACGAGGCATACATAGATTTTGCACAGGTGGAAAGCGCGGTTTCACTGATTGATTCTTATGAAAATTTGCTTGTTGTTCGTACTTTTTCAAAATCCCATTCCCTTGCGGGGCTTCGTGTTGGGTATGCTATGGGGCAGACAGCATTAATCGATGGGCTTTGCCGTATACGCGATGCATTCAATTCGTACCCGCTGGACATGCTTGCACAAAATGGTGCGGCGGCGGCTATTAGCGATACGGATTATTTGAAAGAAACATCGTCGCGTGTGATTTCAACGCGCAAAAAAACAATCGAAATACTGACAAATCTGGGCTTTTATGTACTGCCATCACAGGCGAATTTTATTTTCATGAAAGCCGGTAACGCACAAAAATTATATTCATTTTTATTAGAAAATAAAATCTTGGTGCGATTTTGGAATAAACCGATTTTAAAAGATTTTTTGCGTGTTTCTATAGGAACAGACGATGAAATGGAGGTGTTTTGTGAATGCGTGAAGCGGTTTTTGAACGAAAAACAAGAGAAACATTCATAAGTGTTAAGCTTAATTTGGACAAGACAGGCGAGTCTGATATTTCTACGGGGATTGGATTTTTCGACCATATGCTAAACCTGCTTGTGTTCCGCGCAAAGGTTTCTATGGGGCTAAAATGTCAGGGAGATTTGCATATTGATGGGCATCATTCCATTGAAGATGTGGGCATTTGCATGGGGACGGTTCTGAGAAACGCGCTGGGTGATAAAATAGGTATTGTGCGGTATGGCGCGGCTTCTATGCCGATGGACGAGGCACTTGTTAATGTCGCGCTGGATATCAGCGGACGCGGATTTCTTGTTTTCAATGCAGAAATTCCTGCGGAAAAATGCGGAGATTTTCAAACTGAGGAAGTTGAAGAATTTTTTCGAGCATTTGCGATTAATGCAGGTATTACGCTTCATATTAACTTGGCGTACGGAAAAAATTCGCATCATATAATAGAAGCGATTTTTAAAGCTGTTGGATGTGCTGTTGGCGATGCAATTAGAATAAGCGGCACAGAAATTTCTTCCACAAAAGGGGTGCTTTAGTATGTTGATTATTCCGGCTATTGATTTGCAAAATGGTCAGGCGGTCAGGCTTGTGCAGGGTGATTATGGCAAAAAAACGGTCTATAATCCCGACCCTGTAAAGGTTGCGAGTGGTTTTGAAGAAATTGGTGCAAAATACTTGCATGTTGTTGACCTCGACGGCGCGAAGGATGGCATTACTGCTAACCTTGATGTAATCCGAAATATTCGTGCGGCGGTTAGTATTCCTATTCAACTGGGCGGAGGAATTCGCAATGCCGAGACCGTTTCTATGTATCTCGACGATATTGGCATAAACCGCGTTATTCTGGGGACGATTGCCGTTTCAAACCCCGAATTTGTAAAAGAAATGCTGGATAAACACGGTGCAGAAAAAATCGTCGTTGGGGTGGATGTGCGCTCCGGAACCGTTGCGACTGCGGGATGGCTTTCTGACAGCCGCGTGAATTATTTAGAATTCATTGATACTTTGAAGGATTTTGGTACAAAATATCTTGTAGTTACGGATATTTCTCGTGATGGTACGCTTACCGCGCCAAACTGGGAAATGTACAAGAAAATTGAGGGCATAAACGTTGTAGTTTCGGGTGGTGTTGCCGAAGAAGACCATTTACGCAAGGCATCGGATTATTACGCAATAATCGTAGGCAAGGCATTTTATGAAGGACGAGTAGATTTGAAAAAATGCTTCTTAAAGATGCAATAGGAGTATAGATATATGCCAGTAAATTTACCTGCAAAACTGCCCGCGGCGAAAACCCTTAGTGCAGAAAATGTATTCGTTATGACTAATGCGAAGGCGCAGTCTCAGGACATTCGCCCGCTTAGTATTGGCATTGTAAACCTTATGCCTACGAAAATTGAGACAGAAACACAGCTCCTTAGAATGCTTTCAAATACGCCTTTGCAGGTCGAAATTCTTTTGATACAAATGAGTTCACATACTTCTAAGAATACTGCAAAGGAACATTTAGATGCATTTTATCGCACATTCGAGGATATAAAAGATTCTGTGCTTGATGGGCTGATTATTACCGGTGCGCCCATCGAAACCCTTCCGTTCGCGGAGGTGGATTACTGGGACGAGCTTTGTGCGATTATGGAATGGTCAAAAAAACATGTGTACAGTACGATGCATATTTGCTGGGGAGCGCAAGCGGGACTTTTTTATCATTATGGTGTGGATAAATATGTGCTTGATAAAAAGCTTTCGGGGGTTTATCCGCATAATGTTTTACTGCCCACATGCCGTCTTACAAGGGGTTTTGACGACCCTTTTCTCGCGCCGCATTCCCGCTACACAGGGGTCAAGGAGAAAGATATCGTTGACGCAGGGCTTGTGATTGTTTCAGGCTCTAAAGAAGCGGGTGTGTATATCGCCGCGAACCAGAACAGACGACAAATTTTTGTTACGGGGCATTCTGAATATGATATAAACACATTGGACACCGAGTATCGCCGAGACATTGCAAAAGGTCTGGACATCAGCCCGCCGATTAATTACTACCGCGATAATTCTCCCGATAATCCGCCCGAAATGCGCTGGCGCGCGCACGCACATTTATTATTCGCAAATTGGCTTAATTACTATGTTTATCAAGAAACGCCATATGACTTAATGACATTAAAATAGGAGGCTTTAAATGAGTAATTACAAATTTGAAACACTGCAAGTTCACGCGGGGCAGGAAAACGCCGACCCAACAACAGATTCAAGGGCTGTGCCTATTTATCAAACGACTTCTTATGTATTTAAAGATGCCGCAACAGCGGCAGGACGGTTCGCACTTTCCGAACCCGGAAATATCTACACCCGCCTTATGAACCCTACTTCGGATGTTTTTGAAAAACGCATTGCCGCATTGGAAGGCGGCGCGGCGGCTTTAGCTACTTCGTCGGGGTCAGCGGCTACGGCGTTTGCGGTTCAAAATATTGCGCGGGCAGGAGACCATATCATATCCGACCAGTGCATTTACGGCGGTACTTATAATTTATTCGCAAACACATTTCCTGATATGGGCATAGAAACAACCTTCGTTGAAGGCACGGCTTCAAGCTTTGAAGCCGCAATCAAGCCCAATACCAAAGCAATTTTTATCGAAAGCATCGGCAACCCCCATGCCTCAATCGTCGATATCGAAGCAATCGCGAAAATTGCCCACAAAAACGGCATTCCGCTAATCGTGGACAATACTTTTGCTACTCCATATCTGCTTCGCCCCATTGAATACGGCGCGGACATTGTAATACATTCTGCCACAAAATTCATTGGCGGTCACGGAACTTCCATCGGTGGCATTATCGTTGATGCAGGAAATTTCGATTGGGCGGCGAATGATAAATTTCCCGGGCTTTCTAAGCCAAACCCGAACTATCACGGCGCGGTGTTCACGAAAGTCGCAGGAAATCTTGCATATATAATAAAAGCACGCACCACTTTGATGCGTGATATCGGTGCGGTTCTTTCGCCGTTCCACTCATTTTTATTTTTGCAAGGACTCGAAACACTTTCTCTTCGTGTGGAACGCCATACTTCAAACGCTCTGAAAGTCGTAGAGTTTTTATCAAAGCATCCAAAGGTTGCTAATGTTAACCATCCGTCACTGCCAAACCATCCGCATAATGCCTTATATAAAAAATATTTCCCCAATGGCGGGGCTTCTATTTTCACATTTGAAATTAAAGGCAGTGCCGACGATGCCAAAAAATTCATCGACAAGCTCCAACTTTTTTCGCTTCTCGCCAATGTTGCAGACGTAAAATCTCTGGTAATTCACCCCGCATCAACAACCCATTCCCAAATGAGCGCGGATGAATTAAAAGCCTCGTTCATCACCCCAAGCACCATCCGTCTGTCCATCGGAACAGAACATATCGATGATATTTTAGGGGATTTAGAACGGGCTTTGGGTTAATTTATCCTCTATGCAAATTAGCAAATTTTGTAAGGGCTCCTAAGTATGCAAGTTCCACAGTACCCGTGCGGCCGTTTCTCTGTTTAGCGATAATAACCTCGGCATGACCCTTTTTTAAGGTTTCTTTATTGTAATATTCGTCACGATAAAGGAAAGCCACAACGTCGGCATCCTGCTCAATCGCTCCGGATTCACGAAGGTCGGAGAGTAGGGGACGTTTATCGCTACGAGATTCAACACCGCGAGAAAGCTGCGCGGCAACAAGGAAGGGTACATTTAGTTCTTTCGCAAGCCCTTTCAAAGAGCGCGAAATTTCTGAAATTTCAAGCTGGCGGGATTCGGGACGACCACTGCTTAGACTAACAGACATCAATTGAAGATAGTCGATTACAACCAGCCCTAAGTTTTTTTCCAGTTTAAGACGGCGGCATTTTGCACGTACTTCGGAAATGGAAATTCCGGGGGTATCGTCAATAAAAATAGGAGCATTAGAAAGGCTTCCTATGCTCATAGAAATATGGTCCCAGTCTTCGTCGGTTAAAGTTCCTGTGCGAATTCGCTGGGAATCAACGCCAGCCTCGGCAGAAAGCAAGCGATTACCGATTTGTTCTTTCGCCATTTCGAGGCTGAAAATTGCGGTAGGAACGCCTTTGCGAACCGCCGCATGTTGGGCAATGTTTAACAAAAACGCCGTTTTTCCCATGGAAGGGCGCGCACCTACAAGGAATAATTCTGACGGCTGTAAGCCCGCCGTGATTTTATCCAGTTCCGTAAATCCGGTTTCTACACCTGTTACCGCGCCTTGATTTTGATAGAGTTCTTCAAGCTTGTTCATTGCGGTTACTAAAACATCTTCTATATGTGAAAAATCACTGCTTGTAGCACCTTGCGAAATTTCAAAAATACTTTTTTCTGCACGCTCTAATATTGCAGAGGCTTCCTCTTTGGCTTCGTAGCCTGCGTTTGTAATGAAAGCCGAAGCCTTGATTAGCTTGCGAAGCAGAGATTTTTCCCATACGATTTTGGCGTGTTGGCGCGTGTTCGCCGATGTGTAATACGACGAAGCCAGTTCTATAATGCGTTCGCGCCCGCCGGAAATTTGGTCCAGCAGTCCCTTTTCAGAGAGCTTATCACTTAGCGTAACAACATCCACCGGTATGTTTCGCGAATAAAGTTCCACCATTGTTTCAAATATTTTCTGATTATCGGGGCGATAAAAGTCTTCGCCAATTAAAATTTCTTGGGCAGTAGAAATCGCCTCGCGGTCAAAAAGCATTCCTGCAAGCACAGCAAGCTCCGCCTCAACATCATTGGGCGGAATGCGTACAAAAGTATTTTCTTCCGGAGGCACTATTCGCTTACCAGTTCAAATGTAATAGAAGCCTTAACCTGCGGGTGGAGATTAACTGTGGCAGTATGCTCGCCGATAGTTTTAACTGCCTGAACATTGTATTTTTTCTTATCAATGGCGATACCTATTTGCGATTGAACCGCTTCGGCTACTTCTTTATTAGAAATCGAGCCGAAGAGCTTGCCATTCCCGCCAACGCGAACAGGTATTTTTATTTTAACATCTTTTAGTTTGTCTGCGGTTGCTTGCGCGGCGGCTACTTCTTGGCTGAGCTTATGCTCCGCCTTCTTTTTTTGCGCATCAAGCTGTGCCATATTAGATTTGTTCGCCTCAACAGCGAGCTTTCTCGGAATCAAAAAATTTAATGCGTGACCGTCGGATGCATTAATAAGTTCACCCTTTTTTCCAACACCTTTAACGTCTGCCAATAAAATTACTTGCATACTTATTCTCCTTTTCATGTGAATGGGGCTGCGTCCCATATGCATTAGCTTTGAATTAAGACCGTGGGACTCCGTCCCACACCCTGCAAACTTTTGAAAAAGTTTGACCAAAACTTTATTTAAAATCGTGCATTCGCACGATTTTAGATTTTTATATTAAAGTTTTTGCCCCGCTTTTTTCAAAAAGCGGGTGGGGTGCGGGGCGAAGCCACGCGGTTTTGATTTAGAATGCTTCCGATATTTCTTTTGCGTCAAGGGTAACAGTTTCTTGCTCGCCTGTCAGCATGTTTTTCAAATTCGCGCTATTTTGCAGAACTTCATTTTCGCCAATTATTAATGAAAATCGGGATTTAAGTTTGTCGGCGAATTTCATCTGGGCTTTGACACTGCGGTTTAACAAATCGCTTTCGGCATAAATGCCCATTTTGCGGAGGGCATAAGTTAGTTCCTGAGCCTTTAAAAAGCCCTCTGCGCCTATGCTTCCAACAAAGATTTCGGGTGTGTAAGAAATTTCAGGAACGGTGCTTTGAGATTTTAACAGAAGAACAAGCCGCTCAATCCCCATACCAAAGCCTGCGGCAGGGGTAGGCGAGCCGCCAATTTGTGCGATTAGACCATCGTACCGACCGCCACCGATTACAGTGGGAAGCGACGGCGTAATAAATTCAAAAACAGTGCGCGTGTAATAATCCAGCCCACGAACAATGCGCGGGTCAACAGTAAAGGGAATATCCATTTTTGTAAGCAAGCTTTTAAGCCCCTCAAAATGCTCGCGGCATTCACCGTCCAAAGCGTCCAGCACAGAAGGCGCGTCTTTCAATAAATCCTTGCACGAAGGGGTTTTGCAATCCAGAACGCGAAGCGGGTTCTTCTCAAACCTATCGCGGCACAGTGCGCACAGCGTTTCGATTCTTTCCCCCAAGAACGCCTTTAAATTTTCATGATAAACCTTGCGACAATCGGAGCATCCGATGCTGTTTACATGAACAGAAATATCCTTAACGCCAATAGCTTGCAAAAGTTCCCATCCAAGGGAAATTACTTCCGCTTCCACCGCAAAACTACTTGAACCAAAAACCTCTATACCAAATTGATTATGCTGGCGATAACGCCCTTCCTGCGGTCTTTCGTATCGAAAAATCGGCCCAAAATAAAACAGCTTTGTAGGCTGTGGCCGATTATGCATTCCGCGTTCTATATATGCGCGTGCCGTACCCGCTGTACCCTCAGGGCGCAGGGTCATGCTTCGCCCACCCTTATCCTCAAAGGTGTACATCTCCTTTTGCACAACGTCTGTCGTCTCCCCAACGCCACGCAAAAACAATTCTGTATTCTCAAAAATAGGCACTCGAATCTCCGAAAAACCAAAGGCATCGGTTATCTTCTCAATACATCTTTCAATATGCCGCCAAATTTTCATATCCTCGCCATAAACATCTTGCGTCCCTCTTGGTGCTTGAATCATTTAAATTGCTCCTTTATGCCATTTTTAAACAGTATACGATAATATGAAGCTTCAATCAAACGGACGTGTCAAAAAGACGGTACTCTTGACACGTTTGCAGTGTTTATGCTGGATTGAGCGGTTTTATCCAAAACATCATCTACTATTGCGTGTCAAAAGAAACGTCACTTTGGCAGGCGGAAATATGCGCTGCAAATTCAAAATAAATAATATGAAACATGGATATCAATACCTGTAAATTACCATTCTCGCCAAAAAACATACACTTTTCGCCAAACGCAACATAAATGATTTTTTTTATGTTATCTTCCCCTCGCAAGCGTGTAAGTGGACTGCCTCCATATTTCCTTACGTTCCCTTAGTCCACTTGCACACGGTATTTCAATAAAATTTAACGCGGGGGGAGGTGATTCCATTTGATAAAATGACAGAGCAATTGTTAGTAAGGAACTGTCCGAAAGGACTACGATGAATAACTATTAAACTACTGATTTTTTGAAGACGGTATCACAAATTTTACTTTTACATCTTAGAAAGGGTGTTAAGAACACATGAAAAAATATTTATTATCATTAATTTTATCATTAATTTTTGTAGCCAGCGTTCCATTCTTGAATTTAGAGGTATTCGCATGTTCATCCGAAGAATGTAACTCTTGTTTAAATGCATCCATTGAAAGCATTGATGACTTGTTAGCAGAATTAATTTTTAATGATTACAATATTGAGGTTGAATGGTGTCTCTTGGAAAACATTCAGCAAGTGTACATTGTCGCTCCAGACGGAACTCGCACGAACATTGAGAGCGGTACATTTCCTGAAGAAGTAGTTTACTATTCGCTTCGTTTTGCAGAATCATTAACTGCTCCACCAATGTCCAGACAATTGCCATGTTGTGGAGCATGGGTAACAGGATTGCGACGAACCAGAACTATAGAAGGTATTCATCTGCGTCTTGGTTTCTTCTTCGCCTGTCCTTATAGCGCATTTTATGCTGAACAGATAGGTTGGTTTTCCTGTCGTCCGAATTCGATTTCTGTAACTGGAGCAGAACGTCGGATAGGTGAGCAGCATCATAATTGGGAATGCAACCGAAGCTGGGGTACTTGGTGACTCTTGGCATTAAAAAGGAGGATTACCGATGCATAAATCGGTTTTACGAGAAGTGTTGAGGTACACTTTCAAGAAACCTGTCAATATAGCTATTTTTGTAGTTGGCGTTATTATTTTACCTGCGTTAATTCTTCTTTATGGCGCATTAAATATTTACAGTTTGAGACAGCAGGTATTTATTGCAAATAGCCACTTTGTAGTTTACGATTTAGATATGGATATCCCTCTAGACTTCATGAAAGAGGACTCCATCAACGTTCTGCAAATAAGAAACATTCTAGCTTTTTATATTGATAGGTTATCAAGCGAAAATACAACAGCATATTATGATATTATAACCAATAAATTGACCGGTTTAATGATTAACGAAGGCAATCACAGTGCAGATTATACATTTTATGAGTTGCTGGAGCTTTATGGAGCTACATTCTATTTTGATGAGCATGTGTTTTATAGGACTGGTGGCTTTAACGCTAATGCGATTTATGTTGCATTTGGGGTAGTCGGCTTTGCACTATCGGTTATAATTGCAGTATTGTTCATGATGTTGCTTCGCAAGAAAATGTTAGCAGTGCGCCTAACTTAATAAATTTGAATGCCAAAAAGGTTCTTCTTTCATCATGAAGGGCCTTTTTTGCATTCTTTAATGTATTTATATTTGACAGACTTATAGAGCTAAATTATAATTGTTGCGCTTAGGTGGTCAGGGGGAGGCAGATATGAGGGCGTATGTGGCTATATGCGATGACCAAAACGATTATAACGAAAAGCTGAAGTGCTTGTTAGAAATTTATTTTACTAACAGACGCATTGACTATAAAATTATAAGCTACACCTCGGGTGAAGAATTAT
>JGI24703J35330_11748211_pt1 | contig 12080 bp, 10 predicted proteins | sample TergutNt197P1_FD_35330 | JGI IMG/M metagenome (IMG submission 35330) | reverse complement strand
TACAGGGACGTACGTGAGGAGGATAAAGCTGAGCTTAGTGAGGTACGAACTTAGCGAAACTTATACCTTCAGGTGATTGACGAAGGATAGTGGCTTGATGGGCGGAAGATGGGTTGAGGACGTTTGTAGAGATACCCTTAACCTAAAGAAAGGTGTTAGATAAACATGAAGCGTGTAAGAAAAGCAATTATCCCAGCAGCAGGAATGGGGACTAGATTTTTACCTGCAACGAAAGCAATGGCAAAGGAGATGTTGCCAATCTTAGATAAGCCAACGATTCAGTATATCATTGAAGAAGCTGTTGCCTCAGGCATTGAAGATATTATCATCGTAACTGGGAAAGGTAAACGCTCAATAGAAGACCATTTTGACCATGCTTACGAACTTGAAGCTAATTTGGAAAAAGCTGGGAAATTTGAATTACTTGAAAAGGTAAATTTTTCAACACATTTAGTTGACATTCACTATATTAGGCAAAAAGATCCGAGGGGATTAGGACACGCCGTCTGGGCAGCACGTAAATTCATTGGCGATGAACCGTTTGCAGTCTTATTAGGTGATGATATTGTCTACACACCTCACTGTGAACCTGGTTTAAAACAATTGATGAATCAATATGAAAAAACACACTCATCCGTCATTGGTGTTCAAACCGTTAACGCTGATGAAACACATCGGTATGGCATTGTTGACCCATTAAAACAAGATGGTCGCATCTATCAAGTGAAAGAATTTATTGAAAAGCCAGCACCAGGCACAGCACCTTCTAACCTGGCAATCATGGGACGCTACGTACTCACACCAGAAATTTTTAAATTTTTAGAAATGCAAGAAATTGGTGCAGGTGGCGAAATTCAATTAACAGATGCCATTACGAAACTCAATGAAATTCAACGCGTGTTTGCGTACGACTTTGAAGGAACCCGTTATGATGTTGGTGAAAAATTAGGATTTATTACGACAACGATTGATTACGCATTAAGGGACAAATCGCTAAGAGCGGACTTAATTGCGTTTATGGAAAATAGACTAGATATGAATAAGCAAACTGACGTTGGAGGAAAGTAGATGACAGTCTTAGTTACGGGTGGGACAGGCTATATTGGGAGTCATACTGTCGTGGCACTCATTGAAGCGGGATATACGCCTATTATTGTTGATAATTTAGTTAATAGTAAGATTGAAACTCTTGATAAAATTGAGACCATTACGGGAATGAAACCTAAATTTTATGAGAAAAACTTAATCAATATTGCTGATATTGAAGAAATTTTTAAAACTGAAAAGATTGATGCTGTTATTCATTTTGCGGCGTTAAAAGCTGTAGGTGAGTCTGTAGAAAAACCATTAGCGTACTATAGCAACAATTTGATTGGCTCATTAAATTTATTACAAGTGATGAAGCGGAATCATGTCAATCAGTTTGTTTTTTCATCATCGGCAACAGTATATGGTAGCCCTAAAACAAATCCAATATTGGAAGATTTCCCTTTATCAACGACGAATCCATATGGGGCGACGAAACTTATGATTGAAGACATATTAAGGGATATGTGCAAAGCTGACACGCATTTAAATGTAGCCATTTTAAGGTATTTCAATCCAGTAGGTGCGCATAAAAGTGGCTTGATTGGCGAAGCACCTCATGGCATCCCTAATAATCTAGTGCCTTACATTACAAAAGTAGCAACAGGAGAATTAGCATGTTTAAATGTATTCGGCACAGACTATGAGACGCACGATGGAACTGGTATTCGTGATTATATCCACGTCATTGATTTGGCTGCTGGACATTTAAAAGCACTTGAAAAGTTAAAAAGTCAACCAGGCTTGCTGACTTATAATTTAGGTACAGGAACGGGTTATAGTGTCCTAGATTTAGTCAAAGCTTTTGAAAAAGTAAATGGCGTTAAAATCCCTTATGAACTTGCCGCTAGACGTCCAGGTGATATTGCAAAAAGCTATGCGAATGCAGAAAAAGCAAAAAGTGAACTGGGCTGGCATGCTAAATATGGCATTGACGACATGTGTGAGGATTCGTGGCGCTGGGAGAAAAATAAGTCTGGTAATTAGGCATTTATCATAGATATGGCGTTATCAAGTGTTAAAAAACGTTTTCAACAGCAAATTTTGATATAAAAAAATGTTGCTTATGGTGGATTTGTGGTATAATTACAAGGAATGTTTGAATGGAGGGGCAAGGATATGTCTGTTGATGTCGTAATGGGAATGGAAATGGAATCAGTCTGTGAAGTCCAAGTGAAGAAAAGGCCCATCTATGAGGTGACTTCAAGGTTATTTGATATCGTTTTGTCGTTGGTATCCTTAGTCATTGCATTTCCAATTGTGTTGATTGTGGCAATAGCGATCAAAATTGAAGATGGCGGTTCTGCGTTTTATACACAAGAAAGATTAGGAAAAGATGGCAAGGTTTTTACGATTTATAAAATGCGTTCGATGAAAGTTAATGCCGAAGCAAATGGTGCGCAATGGGCAGATGCTTTTGATGATCGGATTACAAAGGTCGGCAAGTTTATTCGGAAAACGAGGATCGATGAGATTCCCCAGTTGTGTAATATTTTAATGGGTGATATGAAAATAATCGGACCACGCCCTGAAAGGCCAGAACTTGCTGAGGAGTTTTATGTTGATTTGCCTGAGTTTGTGAATCGGTTGAGCGTGAAACCAGGACTAACAGGCTTAGCACAGGTGAGTGGTGGTTATGACTTAACGCCAGCGGAAAAGCTGATACTCGATGTTGAGTATATTGAACGTCGCAGTTGGGCACTTGATTTGAAGATTATTGTTAAAACTGTCGGGGTTGTTTTAAGTGGGGATGGAGCGAGGTAGGATGGAAGAAGAGGATGCTAAATGAAAGTATTATATGTGATTACACGCTCTGACTGGGGTGGTGCTCAAGCGCATTTATATGACTTAGTAATTGAAATGACAAAAAAAAGAATTCAGTGTGAGGTTGTTGTAGGTGAAAAGGGCACATTGTATGATAGGTTAGACGACTCTGGAGTCAAAGTTCATTTCTTACCTTCACTTATACATCCTATTAGGCTTTTAACAGACTTGAAAGCTATTTTTCAACTTTACAGATTGATAAAGATGATTTCACCTGATGTTGTTCATCTTCATTCAACAAAGGCAGGTTGGATAGGGAGAATAGCCGCTTGTGCTGCTAAGAGGAAAATAGTTTTTACAGCACATGGGTGGTGTTTTACTGAGGGCGTTAGTTCTACAAGAAAAAAGATGGGAATTTTTATTGAAAAAAGGTTGTCTAAAATAACGCATAAAATAATTTGTGTCTCGAACTATGACAAGCAACTTGCCTTGAAGTATGGTGTTACTACTAATTCTAAAATACAAGTAGTGTATAATGGTGTTTCTACTTCAGAACGACATGATAAGGTGTTAGAACCCTCAAGTGATGAAGCATTCAAAGTGGTTATGGTTGCACGGTTTTCGGAACCAAAAGATCAGATTAGCTTAATCAAAGCAATTCCTTATATAGATGATAATATCAAAGTTTATTTTGTTGGGGAAGGCTCAACCATGTCTGCTGCACAAGATTTGGTTGCTGAGATGAATGTCGTGGATCAGGTTGTTTTTCTAGGTCAGCGAACAGATGTGCAAGAACTACTCTCTTCATTTGATATCTTCGTTTTAAGCTCTAAATATGAAGCTTTGCCGATTAGTATTATTGAAGCAATGAGTGTGGGTTTGCCTATAATCGCTTCAAATGTTGGAGGTGTAAGCGAACTTGTAATAGATGGCGAGAATGGCTTGTTGTTTGAAAAAGGGAATATAGAAGAACTTGCCCGACAAATTTCTAAGTTAATAGATGATGAACCTAGGCGTATAGAGATGGGGAGAATATCACGTTGTAGATACCAAGAGAATTTTACATTAATAAATACAATTGAACAAACAATGAGTGTATATACATCGATAGTTTAAACTTAAATTTTAAGATGTTAGGACTAAGTAGGAATGAGAGCGATGATTTCAATAATTTGTACGGTAAAAAATGGAGAGAGTACAATTCGTGAAACACTTGAAAGTATTATTAATCAAACATATTCAGATTGGGAGTTAATTATTGTTGATGATGGCTCTATAGATAATACGGTAAGTATAATTAATGAGTTTACAGTAAGAGATAAAAGAATTAAAAGTATTGTGACAAAAGGAGTTGGAAGGTCTAAAGCACTGAATATAGCAATAGAAAATTCTGCGGGAAGCCATATTGCAAATGTAGATATAGATGATCCTATACATCCTAGGAGATTGGAATTACAGTTGAAGTATTTTGAAGATCATGAGCAAGTTGATTTATTATGTACTGATATTGAGATTCTAATAGGGAGAGAAAGTCCAACATGGGGAGATTTACCATATATTCAGCAAGAATTTAAACTGTTGAACAATTTGTTACCCTACAAAAATCCAATAAGTCATAGCTCAGTCATGTTTAAAGAGGAAGTTGTAAAAGAGTTGCAAGGATATTCTGAGGAATTGAAAGCTTTAGTTGATTATGATTTGTGGATAAAAGCAGCATCAGCAGGATTTACAATAGCACATATCCCGATAAAACTCTCCTCAAAAAGAATACATGATAAACAATCTTTTGAAAATAAGAAAAGACTACAATATCTTGTTAATGCTTTTAAAGTGCAAAAGCAAGCTATAAAAAAATTAGATAGCTCTGTTTTAGCGTATATATTTTTATATGGAAAGTTTATTTATGGGCTATTTCCCCAAAGATTAAGAATGATTTTAAAAAAGTAAATGCTTAGTAACAGGAGGATTTGATGTTGACGCTCACGATAATTATTCCATATTATAATACACCCGATTTTCTAAAAACCCTATTAGATTCTATTCCTTGTGTTGAAAATATCCAGATAGTGGTTGTTAATGACAATAGTACACTTGGAGAAGAAAAATTTAATAAACTGCAAAATTCAGAGAAATATAAGAATGTTACATTTTTAGTGAATGATTCTTCTAGCAAAGGTGCAGGGGCTTGCCGAAATATAGGAATAAAACATGCTAAAGGAAAATGGTTGCTATTTGCCGATTCAGATGATTTTTTTATTGAAGGATTTTACAATCATTTGAAAGAATTTCTTAATTCAGATAATGATGTGGTGTTTTTTACTCCAACTAGCATAAATATTGAAAATAGCTCATTAGCCCAAAGGCATTTACCATACGAGATGAAAATACGGAAATATATCGAAGAGTCGAGTGAGATGCATGAAACATTTATCAGGTACAGTATGTTTGCACCTTGGTCTAAATTAATTAAAAGAAGCTTAATTGTAGAGCATGACATTCTTTTTGATGAGATACTTGTATCTAATGATGTCATGTTTTCTATGAAGATAGGACTTTATATGAAAAACTTTTTTGCTTCACCCTCAGTTATTTACTGTATTACACAATCTAAAGGTTCATTGACTAAGCAAGCAAACATAAATACGTATAACATTAGATTAAGCGTGTTTATTCATATGCACCAGTTTTTAAAGCATAACCTTACAAATAAAGTGTTTTCAATGCTAGATCTAACTGGTATGGACATGCTTATCACTGCCATAAAGTACAAATTAGGGTTTAATACATTGTTGAGATCTATTATTATGTTGCGAAAGAATCAAGTTCGAATATTTAAGAAGAAATATTTTAACCCTAAGTTTTTATTAACAAAAGTGACCTCTTATTACAAAAGATATCGTGATGAAAGCAAATATTATGTGAAGTAAGAGTTGTTTAAGGAGTACTGAAGAGAATGAAAAAATTATCGAAAATAATTATTTATATGACCATTGCTCTTTTATTTGGTTTTAATGATACTGCAATCACTATTTCAGGAATAAGATTCACGCTACTTCCCTTTTTAATGATAATTTTTACGCTAACACTGATTTTTAGCTATAAAAAAAATCTTAAAGAAATGATTATAAATGAGAGCAAAAGATTTTCGATATTTTTCATGTGCTTCTGGTTATTCTGGGCATTGATTTCCTTTATATGGGTTTATGATACTTTTGCTTGGAGAATTGCAATTAATATCTTAGTTGTTGGATTTTTTTGTGCAATTTCTTTTTCATTAATACTTGAAAATAGGAAAGATATTTTAATGGCTTTTCGCATGATGGCATTAGCTTCTATCATTCACAATATTATTGGCTGGAGTGAAGTTATAACAAGAAATTATTTTTTCTTAACAACTGACAATGTATGGCAAGCAAATCCTGAAATTTGGAATGGAAGGCCAGTATCAATATTTTTTAACACTAACAATTTTACACCATATTTGTTAGCTTCTGTTTTTATATTTTATATCACTGCTGTTAATAGCTCTAAAAATTATGAGAAGCTATTTTTCTATTTATGTATGGCATCAAGCTCAATTTTAATAGTTTTATCGCAGTCTCGAATATCTTTACTTGGGCTGATCATTTCACTTCTAGCTTTCATTTGTTTGACTAATATGAGTAGAATAAGGAAATTAAAGGATTACTTGATGAAAGGCAAGCAAAAATGGCTGATAGCCGTTTCTGTGTTGTTAGTTTTAATTCTTTATTTTTTCTTAAATGATCTGTTTTTTACAGGTGAAAATGTTGTTGCCGATGTTGCAAGGCTTCGTTTAATTCAAAATGGTTTTAGATTTTTAGTTAGTACTTTCGGTAGAGGTGTTGGTGCAGGAAACATTTCTTATTGGATGATGAATTATGGTGTGTTTGATGGGTACTATGTTTACCAAATTCATAACTGGTTCATGGACATTTTAGTTGCGTATGGAATCATTATCTTTATGCTTTACATTACTTTCTATTGTGGGCTTATTAAAAATAATATCAACAAACTTTTAAAAGTTAACGGAAAAATAAATCGTTCGCTACCAATTGCGAATTTGTGTGTTTTGATATCATTTCCTATCATATCAATCGCACCGGGGACACTCATGCTCCATATATGGCATTGGGTTCTGTTTGGCGTGTTTATTGCTTATCAAAAATTGCCACGAGATGAAACTTGATCAATTTTATTTAATGATAATTTTGAGTGAAGGGATGTATTGTTTAATGAAAGTTTGTATTGTGAATACCAATTTTTCTTTAGGAGGGGTTCAGAAAGTTGCTGTAGACATCGCGAATGGACTAAGTAAAGAAAAAGGATATGAAGTATCGCTCTTTAATTTTTATGGAGATGGAATTGTTTTTTATGAGATTGAAAAAGAAGTGAACATTTTTAATAATGTACGAGTAAAAACTTTTTTGGAAAGAATCATTCATAAATATTTCACCTACAGATATAAGCTCATTGGCAAAACTTATCAGCTTTCAAGTTGTGTTAAGAATGGTTTAAAAGGGCTTACTGAAATGATTGAAAAGCGTGAATTTGATTGTCTTATTTTATGTCAAGGGTTACTAACTACTTTAGCACCTAAGCTGAAGGAAAAGTTTCCTCATTTGAAAGTTATTGCATGGCAGCATAGCGCATATGAAGTGTATATTCAAAATTATTGCGCCCCCTTCTTAGACGAATATCTGCAAGGCTTGCTTAAATCAGATCATATTGTGTGTTTAACCAGACATTTTAATGAATCTTTTAAATCGCATAACAGTAGTACAACATATATATATAACCCTGTTACAATTAAAAATGAGCAAGTTAGCAGATTAGATAACAATACAGTCGTTTTTGTTGGTAGGCTAATCATAGAAACTAAAGGTCTAGACTATTTAGTTTCTATAGCTGAGAAAGTATCTAGCAAATGGAAATGGAAGCTTGCTGGAAATGGAGTTGATGAGGAAGAATTTAAAAGATTAGTTTTTCAAAAAGAATTGGAGAAGACGATAGAACTAGTGGGTCCCTTAAGTGGAGATGATTTGGTAAATCACTATTTAGGAGGCTCGATATATGCTTCAACTTCGCGGTGGGAAGGTTTGAGCTTAGTGCTACTTGAAGCAATGAGTTGTGGACTTCCTATTATTTCCTTCGATATACCTGGAACGAGAGAAATGTTAGATGACGGAAAATGTGGTGTGTTAATTGAAAAGTATAACTTAGATCACTTTGCAAAAGAGGTTGATAGATTGATGAATAATAAATGTCTTCGGGAACAGTATCAAAGAAAAGGTTTAGAAAGGATTAAGGATTTTTCTCTAGAAAAAATAATCATGCAGTGGAAAAATCTCATAGCGTACAATTATGACTGATTTATTAAAAAAGGCGATGCAATTTTCTATAGGTCCAATTTTAGGTGCTGTCATTAGTCTCGTTACGATTCCATTAATCACACACTTTATTTCTCCTGAAGAGTTCGGTCGAGCAAGTATGTTTGCCTTGGTCCAAAGTTTAATGATGTCATTTTTGTATTTAGGCATAGACCAAGCATATACTAGAGAATATCACGCTACAGAAGATAAACAGCATTTGTTCCTAAATGCTATTGTTGCTCCATTTTTGACTTCAATCTTGGTACTTTTCATATTAGGATTAAATAATAGATTTTTTTCTTATTTATTATTTGCGTGTGACTCATATGGATGGCTCATATGGCTAATTGGCATCATGAGTATTTTCATTGTTCTTGAACGCTTCATCCTTCTCACAATCCGAATGAATGAAAAAGGACTAGAGTTTTCTTTCTTCTCTATCCTTGTGAAATCAATCGTTTTAATAGTGACACTTTGTTTCATTGTCTTTGTTAGGAGAGACTTTTTAACAGTAGTACTTGCTGCAATTATTGGGCAAGTTTCTGGAAATATGATTCTTCTAGTGAAATATCGCCAGCTTTTTAATGTAAAAAAATTCAAAATAGATTTAAGCTTATTCAAGCGACTAGCAAAATTTGGCTTTCCTTTAGTTTTTGCTGTTGGAATAGGGAGTGTGCTAACAACTTTTGATAAATTTTCTTTAAGGTTGTGGAGTGATTTTGAACAGTTGGGTGTTTTTGCTTCTTCAATGAGACTGATTAGTATTTTAACAATTGTCAAAACTAGCTTTACCACTTTTTGGATTCCTACTGCTTATAGGTGGTATGAAGAGAAAAGAGATATAAAAGATTATAAGTTAATCAGTGATATCATTCTTTTGGCTATGTCAATTATCTTTATCTTATTGTTAATATTTAGGGGGATAATTGTTTGGTTGCTTTCTTCGGATTATAGAGAAGCTCAATATCTTTTTGGGTTCTTGAGTCTATTTCCCATCATGTATACAATTAGTGAAACAACAACACTAGGCATTGTATTTTCGAGGAAAAGTCATTTAAATATTTGGGTATCTATTTCATCTGCCATTACAAGCATGGCTTTGAATATCTGGTTAGTACCTAACTATGGTGCATTAGGTGCGGCGATTTCCACTGGCGTGGCTTATATTGTCTTTTTTGTAGCAAGAACATATTTCTCTTTTAAGGTTTGGGAAGGATTTCCTATTTATAAGCACATGATCACAGTCATTATTTTCTTGGCTGTAGCTTTTGTAAATTTGAACTCTTCATTTTATGTTCTATTATTGAACATAGCAATGATACCTTTGATGTTGCTGATACATTTGGATATTACAAAGTTAACTTTTGATAAGCTGGTTTGTTTATTTCAAAATGCAAGAAGTCATAATAATATGAAAATCTAGGAGCAGATTATGTCATGAATGAATTGTAACTAATGAGTTTGGTGGATTATCACCTATTGAGTTGAAGGTTTTGAAGCATCATTTAAAAATTTTTGCATAGACACCATATCCCATTAGAGATGATTTTAGACGACAGAATTGACTATTGTCGAGCTGGGAAAATGAAATTAACATCATCAACTAACTTAATAATAAAGGACAAAAAACATGAAAATAACAATTGTAGGAACAGGCTATGTCGGATTATCAAATGCAATTTTACTCGCTCAAAATCACGAAGTTGTTGCATTAGACATTGTCGAAGAAAAAGTGAATCTAATTAACAATAAAATATCGCCTATTCAGGATGTGGATATTGAGCATTATTTAACCACGAAAGAATTAAATCTAGTTGCGACGGTTGACAAAGAAATGGCGTATGAAGGTGCTGAATTTGTCGTGATCGCCACACCCACGGATTATGATCCACAGACGAATTATTTTAATACGAAATCGGTTGAAGCAGTGATTGCCGATGTGTTAACATTCAACGAAGCAGCGGTGATCGTCATTAAGTCAACGGTACCGGTTGGCTATACAGAGGAGATTAAACAGAAGTTTGGGGTTAATCAGATTATTTTTTCGCCTGAATTTTTGCGTGAAGGCAAAGCGTTATACGATAACTTACATCCTTCAAGAATCATTGTGGGGGAGCGATCGGGACGTGCTGAGGTGTTTGCTAATTTATTGTTAGAAGGAGCAGTAGCAAAAGAGGTACCTATTTTGTTTACCAATTCAACGGAGGCTGAGGCAGTCAAGTTGTTTTCTAATACTTACTTAGCACTTCGTGTTGCTTATTTTAATGAGCTTGACACATATGCTGAAATTCGTGGCTTAGATACAAAGCAAATTATTGAGGGTGTCGGTCTTGATCCAAGGATAGGAACACATTATAATAATCCTTCATTTGGTTACGGGGGTTATTGTTTACCGAAGGATACAAAACAATTACGTGCCAATTATGATGACGTACCTAACAATATTATTAGCGCCATTGTTGATGCAAACAGGACGAGAAAAGATCATATTGCTGAGATGGTTTTAAGAGGAAATCCAAAAACAGTAGGTGTTTACCGCCTTACGATGAAAGAAGGCTCGGATAATTTTCGCTCATCAGCCATTCAAGGAATTATGAAGCGCATTAAGGCAAAAGGAATAGAAGTTATTATATATGAACCGAGCATGAAAGAGGAGACCTTCTTTAATTCTAAAGTTATCCGAGACTTAGAAACTTTTAAATCACAAGCAGATCTCATTATTTCAAACCGAGTAGAGGATGTACTTTTAGATGTGAGTGATAAAGTTTATACACGAGATCTATTTAATCGGGATTGATGGAAATGATCCTGTGCTCTAATGAAAATTGATGAACCAAGCATGCAGGCGTAGTGCGGACCTTTAACTGGCTCTTCGCTATTTCAAGTGGATAAAATATGCGATTTGAGCATATTCGCTAAAATGTCACTAAAATTGCAAGAAATTGAAAAATACTAACATTCTCAAGCCTTTCCCGTGCTAAAATGTCACTAAAATTGCAAGAAATTGAAAAATACTAACATTCTCAAGCCTTTCCCGTGCTAAAATGTCACTAAAATTGCAAGAAATCGAAAAGTACTAACATTCTCAAGTCCTTTCCCGTGCTAAAATGTCACTAAAATTGCAAAAAATCAAAAAGTACTAACATTCTCAAGCCTTTCCCGTGCTAAAATGTCACTAAAATTGTAAAAAATCAAAAAGTACTAACATTCTCAAGCCTTTCCCGTGCTAAAATGTCACTAAAATTGTAAAAAATCAAAAAGTACTAACATTCTCAAGCCTTTTCTGTCCTAAAATGATCAAGAGAGCCAAAAACATGTAGAAAAATGAATATCTCGCCTCTAAACATGTAATTTGAGTTAGTGGAACTTACTCATTTTCATGCGACACATGCTCCAACTTACATACAGCGTAGTACCCTTTAACTCTTTCATTTACATAAAAAAAAGTGTATAATAGTACCATTGTGGCAAAATATACAACTTTAAATGAGGTGTGAAAGATGAATGTTGAATTAGAATATGAAAAATGGCTGAATCACGAAAATTTAGATGCAGAACTAAAAGCCGAGCTTAAAGCAATGACAACGAATGAAAAAGAAGATGCGTTTTATACCAATCTCGAATTTGGGACAGCGGGTATGCGTGGCGTCATTGGCCCTGGTATCAATCGGATGAACATTTATACCATCCGTAAGGCGAATGTTGGGTTTGCGGAATATCTTATTGAACATGTAAAAAATGCTAAAGAGCGGGGTGTTGCCATCGCTTATGATAGCCGTCATTTTTCCCCTGAATTTGCAATGGAATCAGCAAAGGTACTCGCAACGCATGGGATCAAGA
>JGI24703J35330_11748212_pt1 | contig 12082 bp, 12 predicted proteins | sample TergutNt197P1_FD_35330 | JGI IMG/M metagenome (IMG submission 35330) | reverse complement strand
CCCCGTCAAAGTTTTGCGTTGCAAAACTTTGCCACCCCCCTTGGAAAGGGGGTTACGCCACCAAGTCAGGCGAATAACTTAGTTGGTGGCGTAATACCCATACAGTGAAGAGGTTTTTCCATGTACAATGATATTTACATGCTGTGGTTATCATCCATGGTTGGCCGACTTAGCTCGCGAAAGCTTAATTTACTTTTGGAAAATTTCGGTACTGCGCGGAATGTTTTTGCCGCCGGGGTAAGCGAGATTGTGCGCGTTGCGTCTCTTTCGGCGCAAGCCGCCGGGGTTGTTGCGCAAAGTCACAGCCTTGAATACATAGAAAAAATGTTGGAAAGCTTACAATCCGCAGGCATTGCATATTTTCCGCGCACTCACGAGCGTTTCCCCGAGCTTTTGAAAGAAATTCCCGACCCGCCTGCGGGTATTTTTTGCATTGGAACACTTCCTTCTGACAATACTCATAAAGTGGCGGTTATAGGCTCGCGAAAATGTTCGGAATACGGGCTTATGGCGGCAAGGTTAATGTCAAAACCTTTGGCGGCGGCAGGCGTGGTAATCGTAAGCGGAATGGCTCGCGGCGTAGACAGCATGGCGCATCGCGGCGCGATTTCAGGGCGCGGAAAAACCGTTGCGGTACTTGGTTGCGGCGTGGATATTTGTTATCCTTCCGAGAACAGGGGCCTTAGGGAGGAAATTATAAACAATGGGTGCGTAATATCGGAATATCCTCCGGGGACGATGCCCGCCCCGGCTTTTTTCCCCGCAAGAAACAGGATTATAAGCGGGCTTTCCCGTGGCGTTGTTGTGACAGAAGCGGGCAAAAAAAGCGGCACGCTTATTACGGTTAATCAAGCGATTGAGCAAGGGCGCGAGGTTTTTGCCGTACCCGGCAATATTTCAAGCCGTTTAAGCGAGGGCACAAACCAACTTATCCGCGACGGCGCGACGCCGGTTTCCGATTACACAGATATCCTTTTTGCTCTGGGGTTGCCGGAAGAAGAAAACATTCCGGCGGAAAATAAAAATTCTAAAATCCCCCGTGTAAATCTTGCGCCCGACGAAAAACAAGTGTATGATAGCTTGAATTTTGAACCCGTAAGCATGGATATGCTTATGGAGGTTACTCAAATAAACCCCAGCCGGTTACATTTTATTTGTACGCAACTTGAAATAAAAGGGCTTGCAAGAAGGTTGCCCGGGTCACGGTACGTTAAAAATTAAGAGCTTCTAAATTAAGGATGAATCCACAATGTCAAAAAATCTGGTAATTCTTGAATCGCCGTCTAAGGCGAAAACTATTCGCAAAATCCTTGGCAGTGCCTATAAAATAGAGGCATGCGTCGGCCATGTGCGTGATTTGCCCAAAAGTCACTTCGGCGTAGACATTGAAAACGACTACGAGCCAAAATATATCACGATAAGGGGAAAAGGCGATATTCTTGCCGCTTTGCGCAAGCAAGCAAAATCTGCAAAAAAAGTTTTTCTTGCCACTGACCCCGACCGCGAAGGAGAGGCTATAAGTTGGCATTTGATGCACGCTTTAAAGTTGGACGAAAAAAACACCGAACGTATTACATTTAATGAAATAACAAAAAACGCCGTAAAAAAATCCCTAAAAGAGGCGCGCCCAATCGACATGGATTTGGTAAATGCCCAGCAAGCGCGTCGCGTGTTGGACCGCATGGTTGGCTACCGCATAAGCCCGCTTTTATGGAAAAAGGTAAAAAAAGGCACAAGTGCAGGGCGCGTGCAATCCGTTGTATTAAAGCTTATTTGCGACAGGGAAGAAGAAATTGAGCAATTTATCCCCGAAGAATACTGGACTTTAGAGCTTGAACTTGCAAGCGGCGAAAAAGGAACAAAAAACACTAAACTTACCGCCCGTTACAATGCGGGAGACAACAACAAGCAAGAGTTAAAAACCGAAGACGATGTAAATGCCGTAATCGCCAAGCTGAAAAAATCCGTTTTTACTGTTTCGGAAGTCAAGCAAGGCACACGCCGTAAAAATCCGCCTGCACCCTTTACCACAAGCACATTGCAACAGGAAGCAAGCAAACTTTTCAGTTATGCAACATCTCGCACTATGCGTATCGCGCAGCAATTGTACGAGGGCGTAGACATTGCGGGGGAAGGCACCGTGGGGCTTATTTCATACATCCGTACAGATTCCATGCGCCTTTCCGACGAAGCTTACAACGAGGCTGTTTCCTTCATAAAAGCCGACCACGGCGAGAATTATCTTCCCGAAGAACGACCAAAGTACAAAACCAAAGCCCGCACACAAGATGCTCACGAAGCCATTCGCCCTACAAGCACAACGCGCACGCCCGACGAAATAAAAAAATCGCTTACAGGCGAGCAATTTAAACTTTACAAGCTGATATGGGAACGTTTTATTTGCAGTCAGATGGCACCTGCCGTTTACGACACCTTAGCCATAAAAATTTCAGCAGGGCAAGGCACAAAAGACGAGGTTGTTCTTCGCGCAAGCGGCTCGGTGCTTAAATTCGACGGCTATCTTGCCGTTTACAGCAAGAATGAGGATTCCGAAAAAGACGTTTCCATCCCACCGCTTTCCGAAAACGACAAGCTTATTGCAAAGGAATATCTGCCCGCACAGCATTTTACGCAACCGCCGCCGCGTTTTTCTGAAGGAACAATGGTTCGCACAATGGAAGACCTTGGCATTGGCCGCCCCGGCACATTTGCGCAAACCATTACAACGCTGATGAATCGCAGTTATGTAACAAAGGAAAGCCGCGTGCTGTACCCCACCGAATTGGGCGATATTATTAACGAAATAATGAACGAGCATTTTACCGATATCGTAAATGCAGATTTTACCGCACGGATGGAAAGCGACTTGGACAGTATCGAGCTGGGCGAAACAGAGTGGAAAACGATAATACGCGATTTCTACCCGCCCCTTGCCGAAAAAATTGCCGAAGCAGAAGAAAAAATAGGCGAAATAGAAGTTAAAGACCAAGAAACCGACGTTATATGCGAACACTGCGGGCGCAACATGGTAATAAAATTCGGGCGATTTGGTAAATTTCTGGCATGTCCCGGTTTCCCCGACTGCCGCAACGCCAAGCCGCTTTTTGAGGAAGCCGGCGTATCCTGCCCCGCTTGCGATGATGGCAAAGTAGTAATAAAAAAGTCCAAAAAAGGTCGCAAATACTTCGGTTGCGACAAATATCCGGACTGCGACTTCATCTCTTGGAATTTACCCACGGGCGAAAAATGCCCGGAATGCGCAAATTATCTGGTAGAAAAAGGCCGTAAAAAACGCATAATCGCCTGTTCATCCTGCACCTATGCAATCGAAGCCCCCGAAAAAGAAGACGAGCATGAAAATTAATCTGCCCCTGTTCGTCGCCCAAATGAACCAATTATTGCAATCGCAAGCTCCCGACACCAATCAATTTGAGGCAATCTGCAAAAGCCCCGTGAGCCGTGCCGGCACCGCATTAAAACCCGGTTTTCCCGGAAGCGGCGCGCACGAACAGCCTTGGGGGGGTTGCCTGGAGGGAGTTTGCGATTTATTGCGCGCTCACACCAAGGCCGGCATACGCTTGGAAAACCACAAAGGGCGCGTTCTTTTAGAGCAATTTTACGAAGAACATGGATTGCAAAATCCCCATGCCCCTTCAACGGTTTCGGGTGAATCGAGCGCGAAAAATTCTATAGAGGTGGAATTTGCGAAGCATAAGCTGATTCTTGAACGTGACGGAGATTTCACAGGCGACGAAAAGCTTGCGGCAGAAATGGTTGCTTGCATATGTACGGTTTTGATACGGCATTACGAAGGTGTTATTTCGGCAGAAAACAAAAGGCGCGTGCAGGCTGTTCGCGCTGTGATAAACTCGCTTTCTTTTTCAGAGCTTGAGGCGGCAACCCATGTTTTTAAAGAGATTGTCGAAATTGATAAAAAATCCGGCAACGAGGGATTGTTGGTTGCCGGACGCATTGCAGATAAACTTGGGTTTACACGCTCGGTTGTAACGGGCGCGCTAAGGAAATTAGAGGGCTCGGGGCTTATCGAAACCCGTTCGCTTGGCATGAAAGGCACTTACATACGAGTAACCGACACGCTTCTTACAGAAGAGCTTGCGAAATTGTAGCGGGAACACGCCCCGGTCTCCATTGAGTTTATATAAAGTTGTACCCATTGTCTTGCAGTGCATTTATTGCTTTGTCCAATTTGTCTGACTTTATCAAAATATAATCTGTATTATATGTTGATATTGCAAAGATGCTGATTTCTGCTTGTGCAAGAATTATGCTTATCTTGGCAAATATTCCTATCAAAGCAAAATCCAATAATCCAACAATCTTGATTGCTTTCCAATTATGTTCCACCACATCACTTTGTATTTCAATGTTTTCATCAACTACAATGGATAATTCTTCAACCCGTTGCAATAAGCAAGCATTTGCTGTATAACAGAATACAGGAGAAAGGAGCTGATTACGTATGGCAACTAAAACGATAGCAGATAAAGCAATAACTGTCCGGGTAGATAGCGCGACAAAGGAGCAGGCGGAAAGAATGCTGGATGAGATTGGCATCAACATGACCGCATATATCGCATCAAGCCTCAAAGCTCTGGTTCGTGAACGGAAGATTCCGTTTGATATGGTAACCGGCGAATACCTAAACGACCAAGCGATTCTCGCAAAACTTGCCGAGGTCGAGAGGGAGATGTCCGGCCCGGATACCAAATGGCTAACTCGTGACGAAGTGTTCGGCCCAATCAGGGAGCGGTTCGGCTATGAGGTATAAAACTATATTCTCATTGCAAGCTAATCGAGATGTCCCAAATATCGTCGCATGAATCTCGAAGGCCATGCGTTGTTCTATACCGTGAATGATGCAGAGCTGGAAATCAACATCTGCTACATTATCTACGCCAAGCGAGACATCGAAAAATTGCTCGGCGAATAGGGTAGACAGTCGCCCATTTTTACACGGCAAAACGAGAGCAGCCCCTCAAGTGGGACTTTCTCAATTTTACATAAAAAAATATTCAAGCAGATGGTTTTGAAATTCCACTACGGCGTATTCCCGCTTTTACATTTTGGACAATTGCAATTACGTTCGCACTGCGGGCGATGTTCGAGAATTTTCAGCTCGGATACGGGATAGGTGTCGGTCGTGGGGTCTTCCTGAGGTTTTGCGCGTACGGAAACTTTTGCGGTTTGGCGCAGAATATTAATGGCTAAAACATCGCCATCGCCAATTGGTGTACGCACAAGGTCGCCAACGCCCGGCATCCCCTTTGTTAAAAAAGCGTAAGTTTCTTCTTCGTATTTAAGGCAACACATAAGTTTGCCGCAAATGCCCGAAATTTTTGTGGGGTTAAGACTTAAACCTTGGTCTTTTGCAGATTTAATTGAAACGGGCTGAAACTCGTCCAAAAACGACGCGCAACAAAGCACACGCCCGCAAATTCCGATACCGCTTAACATTTTTGCCTCATCACGAACGCCTATTTGCCGCAACTCAATACGCATACGGAAAGTGGCGGCAAGGTCTTTAACAAGCTCACGAAAATCTACGCGCCCGTCGGCTGTGAAGTAAAAAATAATTTTGCTAAGGTCAAAAGTAAGTTCCACGTCCACAAGATGCATTTCAAGGTCGTGCGCCTTTATTTTTTCCAAGCAAATTTCTTTTGCCTCAATTTCACGGTTGCGGTTAGATATTTCTTGCTCTGTATCTTCCGGGGTTGCAAGGCGAAGCACTTTGCGAATGGGTTGGCTTAAATTGCGAACATCTGCATCACGTTTTTCAAGCGCGATAATGCCGTATTCTGCACCGCGACCCGTTTCAACAACCACGGGCGTACCCAGCGTAAGGTCTTCCATTTTATCCGGGTCAAAATAATATACCTTGCCAACATCCTTGAAGCGCACTCCTACAATAATCATAAAACTCTCCTGTCGATGGGGACTCCGATTGTGAAAAGTAAATTTCATAAATCCATTTGTGCCGAAGGCATGTCGAAAATGTCGAAATTATGTCATCTTTAAGAACATTAATTCAAGTGCAAGTCGGACATTTCCGTTCTGCTCTAAAATGCGCCGAGTGTTTGTAATTGCAGTGGCAACGGAAAGAAAAGCGGGTTGTTGCCCCGCTTGCACGGTATTTCGGATTTTCTCCCCGTACCCGATGTACAGATGGTTTAAAAATTCTCGTAATGCGTCCTTATCCTTAGCAAACGGTTCGACGCGGCGATAAAGTGCAAATGCTCCAACTGTATCCGTGCCGCCTACGTCAGAAATTATTTCATTTGCAAGGCTGCGCAAGTCCGCCCCTGACTCCTGTGTGGCTTTGCCGCCTGCGCTGTGAATTTTTTTTACAACGCATCGCGACAAAACCGTGGGCAAAAAGTTATGCGTATTCGCGGCAAGAAACAAAAAAACCCCGTAAGGCGCAGGCTCCTCGATGGTTTTTAACAAGGCATTTTGCGCCGCCGGGGTAAGAGTATCTGCGTTATCAACGATAAACACTTTGTATTTGTACTTAAAAGGCTTTATTGATACAGGAATCAGAATCTGCCGGCGCACATCGTCAACGCCTATGCCGCTTTGTTTAGTGCATTTTACAAAAATTGTGTCTGGGTGATTGCCTGTTTCAAAAACACGGCAACCGGTACAACAGACACCGCCGGCAGGCGAGGGTATGCCGTCGCTCACCCCTTTGTTATATCCCGGGGGATTTGCATCCACGCCTTGCCCCTTTTCACAGTTTAGGCTTTTGGCAAACTCCAAAGCCTTGGCTCGCACAGAAGTCATGTCTTCTCCCGTGAAAATATACCCCATTAAACAATCATATCCAAAAGAAGCCCGTGGATTTCGTCAATTTTATCCAAGATTGAAAGGCGGTCTTTCTCTTTGCTGAGAAGCTCTTGCGCAAGTTCGTCCAAATCTTGGTTTACAAGGCGCACTATACCGTAAACATGATGCCGCCCGCGTCGGTCAAGAAAGTTTTCACGGCTGAATTCATGCGAATGCGTAACAACTTCGTTGATAAAATCGGTAATTAAACTGCGATACAGTTTAAGCTCGGCAAAATCCATATGCTGTGCAACGCGCTTGCCCTGAACCGAAATTTCGCCTATCAGCCCCTGTAAGCGGTCTGCCAAACCCTCGTCACTGAGGCGGTTTAGCGTAAAGCGGAAATCTTCTTGCACAGGGCGTTTTTCAACCGCATTTGCCTCGTTAAAGCGTGCGGCAAGCATTTCGGAAACCTTCATATTTGTGTCCATACGGCTACACCTTCCTGAACTCTTCTACATTTAGTACGAAAATTGTTGCACCACCCACCGTCACTTCCACGGGATACGGCGCGAAACTCTCGTTTGCATTAACATTCATTGCGTTAACCGAAGTGATTTGTTTGCGGCTTTTGCACTTTTTCTCGATAATTTCCACAAGCTCGGGAATGCGTTCTTCTGTGACGCCGCAAATAAGTGTTGTGTTGCCGGCCCGTAGAAACCCCCCTGTTGAAGCAAGCTTGGTAACGCTGAACCCCTTCGCGTTTAAGTGGTCCATGATGTGAAAAGCGTCCTCGTCGTGGATAATGGCCATTACAAGTTTCATGGAAAGGCTCCCTTCGTTTCGGTTAAAGTGCGTCGACCCACCAATTGAACATAAGTATAGCACATTCCGGAGCTTGCGACAATTTGATTTTAAAAAACAAAATCTCCGTTTTTGTAAAATTGAGTTTCCGAACCGTCTTGGTCTATGCCTGTGATGCACATGTCGGAAGTTCCGAACATGAAATCGACATGAATCAATGAATCGTTTCCCCCGGCGGCTACAAATTCTTCCGTAGAAAGAGCATCGCCGCCTTTTATATTTTTGGGGTATGCCTTGCCAAGGGCAAGGTGGCTTGAGGCGTTTTCGTCAAAAAGGGTTTCATAAAAGAGGGTGTTCATCTGCCCGATGGGTGAAGAGTTTGCCACGATTGCAACCTCGCCCAAACGACTGCCGCCTTCGTCAATTTCGATGATGTTTGCAAGGGCGGCTTGGTTTTTGTCGGCACGGAAACTTTCGACTTTGCCGTTTTTAAAAGTCATTTCAAAGCCCTCAATTAAATTACCTTGATAGGACAACGGCATTGACGCTACAACACGGCCTTCGGCAATGTTGCGGTCGGGCATTGTAAAAATTTCTTCTGTTGGCATGTTTGGGAAAAAGGGAATGCCCCCTTTGTCAACGTCGCCGCCACCTTCCCAGATGTGATTTTTTGCCAACCCAAGGGTTATATCTGTGCCGATACCCGTTGTAATTTTTAATTTTGCAAAATTCTTTTCATTTAAATAATCCACCCGTTTTGCAAAATCGTTTTTATGCTTTTCCCAATCGGCAATGGGGTTTTCGCCGTCGGCGCGTGCGCCCTTCAGGATGCAGCCCCACATGCGCTCTATTGCTTCAGCTTCGGGCAAACCGGGAAAAACCTTTTTTGCCCACGCCGGCGATGGAAGCGCGATTATAGACCATCGCCTAAAACTGCCCATAGTAAGGCGCGTATGCTCTTTTGTTGCCGCTCGCGAAGCCTTTGTAAACCTGCGCAATCTGTCCGGGTCAACGCCGGCAAGCAAATCAGGGTCTGATGACCTTATGTGCAGATACACTGCACCACGGTCGTCCTGCTCCTTGAATTTATCCACCCGCCATTGAGGGAAATTGTCAAAAATTTTGCCGTCTGCACGCAAGTAATTTTGACGTGCGCAGTGGTCATCTGACCAATCCATTCGCACCTCTTCTGCACCGGCATCGTATGCCGCCGCTTGAACAAGCCTTCCAAAATATGCATCCTCTACACTGCAACTTACCACAACCAATTGCCCTTTCTGCACGTTACCGCCCGAACGAACCAGAAGTTCTGCGTATTTTTCAAGTTTTTTCTTTTCCATTTTTTTGCTCCTTTCTGATGGGGCTCACCCCATTCTCCGCTACCCTTTGTATAAATGTGACGAGTGCGAATAATAATTTTATAAATCTTTTTGCGCCAAAAAATGTTGCCACGGCAAAATAAATTATATATCTATTGTGGGTTTCGTGCCATAAAAATATGCTATACTGTTCGGAAGTAAAAAATAAACTTCTTGCAGAAGATGTATGTCTAATTAATTTATATTAAGCGTAGGTGTTTTTTGATGCTGAATAAAAATGGGAACTATGTTGAAGCAGAAGTTATAAACGATATTCTTTCTTTTGAAAAGTTAACGTTTGATGAGTACAATGATAAATTAGTAAGGTATCAAGAGGATTTATGCTCATTTGGGATAGAAATGAGAAGTGTCATAGAGCAATCGAGGGGAGTTTCCATAAGGAGCGCAGAAGTTAAACCATATGATTTGAAAGCGATGAATAAATTGCCTCCCTTATTTTTCAGCAGTGTAATTATCGGATATATTTACAGTGATGGCCAACCCTTATCAGTGCAAGCATTTTATGATGAAAATGTTACGTCATACTTCACAATAATATTTCCCTTAGTTCGTGTTTGGACAACGGCAGTGCGTGTAAAAATAAAGGAAATTCATTATTATGACCAGCCATTAAAACAGTTTGATTTGCAAATGGGCAAGCTGATGGAAAAAATTAAAATACACTTTCACAAATAAGCATTTTCTGCAGCAATATTCATTTCCGCGAATGGAATTTGGGCGTGTTGCCACAACTACCTTCAACGAAATTTCATATAATACAAAAAATTAAACAGGGGTTGTTTACATGATTGAAATAAAACGCGAGGGAACATTTATCAAAAACGGACGGGAGGTTATTAAAAACACCGCTTCTTTATCTAAGGAAGAAATGGCGAAAAATACAATGGCTTATTCGATAATGACGGCGCATAACAAGCCGTTGGCTGATGAGCTTTTTCATTTAAAATTTGACGCGCTTGCATCGCATGACATTACTTATGTAGGGATAATTCAAACAGTGCGTGCAGCCTGCCGCGATTTTGAAAAATTTCCTGTGCCGTATGTTCTTACAAACTGTCACAACTCATTGTGCGCAGTGGGCGGTACAACCAACAGCGACGACCATGCCTTTGGGCTTTCGGTAGCAAAAAAATACGGCGGTATTTTTGTTCCGCCGCATATTGCGGTAATTCACCAGTATGTGCGTGAGGAAATTGCCGCAGGGGGCAGAATGGTGCTTGGTTCGGACAGCCATACCAGATACGGCGCGCTTGGCACTATGGGAATTGGCGAGGGCGGCGGCGAACTTGTTAAGCAAATTTTGGGTAAAACATATGATATTTCGCGCCCCGAGGTTATTGGGGTGATGCTGGTTGGCGAACCTCGCCCGGGCGTAGGCCCGCAGGATGTCGCACTTGCGTTAATCGGTGCGGTTTTTTCTGACGGGTTTGTAAAAAATAAAGTTTTGGAGTTTTTCGGGCCGGGCGTTGCGGGTCTTTCCATGGACTTTCGCATGGGGGTAGACGTGATGACTACCGAAACAACCTGCCTTTCCAGCATTTGGGAAACTGACGGCAAAACAGAGGAGTTTTATGCAATACACGGCAGGCCGGCTGATTATGCCAAAATCTCCCCTGCTGAAACGGCATACTACAACGGACTGATTACCATCGACCTTTCAAAAGTTGTGCCGATGATTGCAATGCCGTTTCACCCCGGCAATGTGTATAAAATTGAAGACGTGCAAAAAAATGCGGGCGATATTCTGCGCGAAGTGGAGAAATCTGCAGACGAAGGTATGCCGCCTCTTGATTTTTCGCGCTTACTTATCAAAAATTCAAACGGCGACACCGGAATGCGCTTAGACCAAGGGATTATCGCGGGTTGCGCGGGCGGTTTGTACGAGTCAATTTGCGGCGCGGCAGAAATTTTGCGCAATAAGGGTACGGCAATTCCGCTGTCTGTTTATCCCGCTTCGCAGCCGATGTATCTTTCGCTTATGGAAAACGGCATAACCGCCGCACTTATGCGCGAGGGTGCAATTCTGAAAACAGCTTTCTGCGGGCCTTGCTTTGGTGCCGGTGATGTTCCCCCCAATGGCGGATTCTCCGGCCGCCATGTTACAAGAAATTTTCCCAACCGCGAAGGCGCGAAACCCGGAATGGGGCAGTCTGCCGCAGTCGCGCTTATGGACGCGCTTTCCATTGCGGCTACAGCCGCCAATGGCGGCATATTAACGGGTGCCTGTGATTTTGTTAAAAGCATTAACCTGCCAAAATATACATTTTTAAGCGATGTTTACACGAAACAAATTTACAAAGGCGTAAGCAAACCCAACAAAAACGCCGAGCTTGTTTACGGCCCGGGCATTCGTGACTGGCCGGAATTTAACCCGCTTGCCGAAGATATTTTATTGCAAGTAGCCTCGTTGATAACCGACCCCGTTACCACCACTGACGAATTAATTCCCAGCGGGGAAACATCAACATTCCGCTCAAACCCTTATGCATTGGCGGAACACACACTTTCCCGCAAAGACCCCTGCTATGTTGCGAGGGCAAAAACCTCACGCGAATGGTCAGAAAAACAACTCTCCGATGTACCGGAGCTTGCGGAAGTTATAAAAATTTTGCAAAGTAACGGGCAAAAATTTTCCCCGCAACAAACTGCCGTGGGAAGCGTGGTGTACGCACGCAAACCGGGTGACGGCTCTGCCCGCGAGCAAGCGGCGAGTTGCCAACGTGTTTTGGGCGGCCTTGCGAATATCGCGGCAGAATATGCAACAAAGAGATATCGCTCAAACCTGATAAACTGGGGAATGTTGCCTTTTATTTTTCCCAAAAACCCCGTATTTGCTGTTGAGGATTTTATTTTCATCCCGGGCATACGCACCGCAATTCAAAATTGTAACGAAAAAATCCCCGCTTTTGTTGTAACAAAAAACGGAGATTCCTTCATGGTTAAAGAAATTGTACTTGAAATTTCACTTGCCGCCGCTGAAGCAGATGCACTTCTTGCAGGTTGTTTAATAAACCTTTATAGGGAGTGTTGAAAAATCCCGTGAGCTGTGCCAACACCGCAAGAAAATCCGCGGCTTTAGGCGGTTTTCTGAGGTGTGGCATATGCGAATGGATGAT
>JGI24703J35330_11748213_pt1 | contig 12090 bp, 9 predicted proteins | sample TergutNt197P1_FD_35330 | JGI IMG/M metagenome (IMG submission 35330) | reverse complement strand
TATCGATGCTATAAGAATCGCAATTGAAAATCAAATTATTTAAAAAAGATCTTTTCCTTTGGAGAAGTTTTTTTTTGTTTTTTTAAAATATATTGATTTTTACCCAAAAGGGTGTATTCTTGAAAATAAAAAAAAATTATAATATAACTATGCGATATAGATGTTCTTATTTTAAAAAAAGGATGGTTAGATGAAAAGTACAGCAATTATTAAAATATCGTTAATCGTCGTTGCAATATGGCTTATATCTGTAACAATTCAGCCAACTTATAGCACAATAAATGACGATATCGAAGATGTCCCTGAATTAATAAATGAGCCGGTCATAAATGTGGAAGACGAGGTCGAAAGTAATATCCATGAATTAAAAAATGAAACATTCGAGGTTTCAACTGAAGATGAAAAAGATGAGCAGGATCTAGAAACTCTACCCAAAAAAGAAATAAAAGATGAAGATTTTTGGGATGAGGTCATTTATGTTGATGTACCAGGTGAAATAGAGGATGATTTTATCACAGATGAGCTGATTATCAATGACGGTAGTCCCGATGAGTTAGAGTTTGAAATTGATGCAACCCAAGCTCCTTTCGACTTTGTGAGAAATGGTTTATTAGTACGCGAGGTTTCTAATTGGTCTCAATTTTTAGGGGCTATTGCTGATCGTACGGTAAATGTTATAGAGATAGTAAATGATTTTTCTGCACCTACTGCTGGGTTTTTTCACTATATTGGTATTACAACCTTACCAAATGGTCATGGCTCAACAACGGGTGTTGGTTCTGCTGCAGCTCGCGAACTTGTTATTAACGGAAATAATCATACGATAAATTTTAACGAATGGGCGATTTGTTTTGTTCAACCGTCTGTAACAAATTCTGGAAATCTCGGTTGGGATATTATCTGGAACGATTTAACTATTTTTGGTACTAACATTTATGGTTTTATTACTTTTAATGATTTATCACCTGCAACGCAACAAAATTCTATTATGCGTTATCATAATATTGAACATTTTGGAAGTCAACTTATTCATTCGCCACACGGTCAAGTAATTATGAGTGGTAATGTATCGACTACAATCGTTACTCACCACCGCCCTACGAATGTACCATCTGTCAACTTAGCACTTAATACTTCACAATCAACTCAGGCTAATATCCAAGTCCAAAATTTAACAATTGCTGAAGATGCTAATGTTGCTTTAACTGTACTTCACGCTGGAAATATTGATTTGCGAACAGGTGGAACGCTTGAATTAAAGAATGGTGCCACTCTTACACTAAGCGGTTCTACAACTTCAAATTTACCCGGAGTATCAGGAGCGATGGATGAGGCTCGTGGTATCAATTTGCAGATAAGAGATGGTGGTAGAGTTTTAATTAATGCTAATTCGACATTAAATTTAATCCCTAAACCAACTTTTTCTGCAATCTCGATGCTTGGTACCGGATCTAGTGTGAAGATTGAAAATGATGGAATCTTAAATATTGATACACTAGGTCGACCGTCGGCAAATGCTCAAGGAGAAACTAACAATCTTGTCCACATGTCGAGTGGAGCGGAACTTATCATTGATGGCTTGATGAAAATAAATTCTACTAATACATCAGGTTCAGCACACATTATGCGAATTGGTGCAGAAGGCTCCTCAACAACGGGTAATGCAGCAAATAGAACTAACCTTATCGTAAATGGGGTTTTAGATATACAAGCAACGGGAATGGGACAAAGTACCGCAAGTTTAATTCACTTTGGAAACTCATCTTTTACTAGTACAAACGCAAACGGCGGTAACTTTATCGTAAATCCAGGAGCGCATCTTAATTTAATCAGCGATTCTTCAGCAATAAATCATCATTTAATTTATTTTAATGCTGGAAATAGTCAAACACATGCATCTGTTTTCGAATTTAGAGACGTCGGTTATGTAAATCTTCAAAGACTTGGAAACGTAGGCAACAATGCAGGTCTAATCGGAATGAACGGAACATTTGGTAACTTAAGAATTGATATTCAAGAAGTTAATTGGTGGCAAAGTGGAAATTTAAGTGACAACCCTAATCATTATTGGAAGCCTTTATTTGCGGCGAGGCTTTTATACCATGGAGCACACATCACAAGCGGGAATAATTTATTAAACGCAAGAACCACTAGCATTCTTGGCGGATTTGGTTTAACACCTGATGATTCACTTAGATTTAAGGACCATTTCACCACGATTAATACTCAACGGATAACGATGGGTCAAATTACCGATGTCCATGTTGAAATTGATACTTTAACTGCTACGGATTCTAGTTTAATAATCCGAGGAATTGCTACCCCTGGAGCGTTTGTTCGTGTAACAGATACACCTTTATTTGTACTAACCGATAATTATCACAAAATTTCTTCGCCAATTCATGATCAACCTTATTTAGAAACAGTCCCAGATTTAATACCGAATCCTTTGGAATACACCTCTAACTTTTCGGTCATAGCTGATGAATTCGGTAATTGGGAACTGGAGTTGTCACCTGATGATTTATTACTAGCAACCTCAACTCTAGAAGCATTTGCGTTTTTAGGCGGTAAAACTGCTCGTAGTTTCGCGGTGGTTCAAGATGTCACTGCCCCGATTGGTAAAGGTGTGCGAGTTGTAAGAGAGCTCGGTGATTTGCCTCCGGGTCCTAGTGAATTTGTTACCGATTTGCTTGATTCTAATCCTTTTAACGTCGATATTGTGGCAAGCTTTTCTGCAAAGAATCCGATTGATAACCTTATTTCTCTGATGTATCTTGAAGGGGAGTTTGAGATTTATATCGATATCACTGACGATGTAGGTAATTCTCGTGAGATTCTCGCATTTTTGATTGTAAAAAAGCCATATCAAGGTTCTTTAATTTTGAATTCTCCCGATTTGTTTGATTTTGGTTCTCACAAGATTGTCGGTAGTGATAAAATGATTCCTTTGGAGTCGATAAATTCTGTGTTTTCTATTACTGATACTCGTTTAGAACGTTTACCTTGGTCTTTACAAGCGAGAATGGAAAAAGATCTTTATAATTCACAGTTTGGCAGTTATATTCCTGTTGTTTATTCAGTTGGCGGTAAAATAACACCTCCACTTTCTTTGGGAAATGTTTTAATAATTTCTAATGAGTTTTCAGATATAGATTTTATAGATGTTTTTAGTATTTGGGACGATTTGTCTGATGGGTTTTTTCTTGATGTTAAAGTTGGTTCAGCAAGAGTTGGAACTTACACTGGCAATATTATCTGGTCATTAGTTGATGCACCATAAGGAGGTGAGTTTTTACTATGGTTAACAAGCAAACCTATATCGTCATTTATTTGTTATTTCGTTTAGTATTTTCAAATTCTTCTATGCTGGCTGAGGTCTTTGAAACAGAAGTTGGTGTTGGCTTTACTGGAGTGTGGGAACCCGTTTGCGAAATTTATGAAGAATGTGAAGAACCAAAAAATAACAACCCACCAATTCTTCCACAAACTGGTTTAATAACTACCCATAATTTATTATTGCTCGGTGTAATAATGATAAGTGCAGTACTTAGTTATCGTTATGTGGTAGTAAAACTAAAAAATTAATTAAAGGAGAAAACATATGAAAAAGTTAAAACCCCTTGTAATTTTACTTGGTTTAGGTGCTATCTTTTCTTTCGAATCGTTAGTATTTGCGCAAGTTAATTATGATTCAATCGGTAACGTAACATTTACCCCTTACACAGGTATTACCCCTCCTGTTGATCCTGAAAATCCTGATGAAGTAGTTGATCCATTTCCAAATCCAGAGCCTGGAACAAACGGTCCCTTAAGTATCGATTTTGCATCTTCGTTTAATTTTGGAACGCATGAAATATCGAATTTGAATCAAACCTATTACGCTATACCTCAATTAATAAAGATTGAAGATTTATCAGTTATAGATGGTTACCGATTTGAAAATCGTGCGAAGTACATTCAAGTGTCAGACAATAGAGGGACAAATGCTGGTTGGACTTTACAGGTTAGGCAAAATGGTCAATTTCAAAATAGTTCAACACAACATGATATTTTGCATGGCGCACAGATTACAATTTCTGATGTGAATGCTATATCTAGTGCAAATACACTTGCACCGACAACTCATGAGATTATTCTTGATCCTTTTGGTTCATTATCAAATGTGATGAGTGCAAAAAACGGTGAAGGTGCAATGACTTGGGTTGCGCGTTTTGGTGCCGTAACTGATGAGTTAAACAAAGAAGTCGCTTTATTTGTTCCCGGGTCAACACCTAAAGATGCAGTAACTTATCAGACAACACTTACATGGGTACTTACTGATGTGCCTGGTTTATAAAAAAGGAGAAAATAAAAATGAAAAATATTAAACAAAAAATTTTAGTATTAGCAGCACTTGGAATAATGGGAAATACAGTTACTTTAGCTAACGAAACAGATAATACTTTAGGTACAGTTGAGTTTAGTCGAGGTAATATCGAAATTGGTGGTCCAAATGGAGGATTTGCCCCTTCTATTGATTTTGGTGTGCATGAAATTACATCTGTTGAAAGAAATTACGACGGTGTAGCATCGTCTCCACTTACAGTAACAGACAATCGAGGAACTGAGGAAGGATGGAAAGTAACAGTAAGACAATCTACAGAATTCTCAAATGGCGTTCACACTTTAGTGGGTTCAGAAATTAGAATAGGTAGTATTAATGGTATGGCATCATTTTTAGGTTCAAATATAGTACTATCTCCAAGTAACGCTGCTCATGTCGTTGCTGTTGCGAATGTTGAAACTGGAGCGGGTATTAACAATTTTGAATTAAATAATATTATTTTAAATTTACCGACAGGACTCGTAACACTCGCAAGTAGTTATCAAGCTGATTTAGTTTGGACAGTAGCAAACGTACCGACACCTTAAAATTTTTTAAATTTTAAGATTTGATAAAATGTTTTATTTCTAAGGAGAATTACAATGTCAAAAAAAATAAATTTCTACGTACTCGTTGTGTTAAGTTTATTATTTTTACCATCAATTCAAAAAGTTAATGCATCAGAATTTAATTTTTCGGTAGAAACAATTATACCTGAGAATCAAATAAACAATAATGTGAGTTATTTTGATTTGTTATTATCACCAAGTGAGGAGCAAACAATTTATGTTTTGCTAAAAAATGAGACTGAAAATGAAGTAATTGTCGAAACACTTGTAGCATCAGCAACAACGAATCAAAATGGTGTGGTTGAGTTTAGCCCAAGAGATGTAGATAGGGATTTAACCTTGATTTATGCACTCGAAGAGATAATTGATATCGAAAATGAAATTTTGTTATTACCCTATTCACAATATTTATTACCTGTTGAAATTATAATGCCAAGTGATGAATTCAAGGGATTAATTGTCGGTGGGATAACATTTCGTGAAAAAATAGTTGATGTAGGTGAAAATGACGAAGATAATGGGATGACAATTAGAAATTTATTTGAATTCGTCGTTGGTGTTGTTTTACAAAACGATGAACTTGCTAGTTTTGAAATAATTCCTGATTTGAAATTGCTTGATGTATTTGCATCGCAAATTAATCTTCGAAATGTAATAGTGGCTCACGTCCAAAATATTAAACCGAATTTTCTCAGAGCAATGGAAATTGAAGCGATAATTCACAAAGATGGAGAAAGTGATGTATTATATGAGTTACATATTTTTAGTGAACAATTATGGAGAATGGCACCTAATTCGAATATTGAAATCCCGATTAAATTAAATGGTGCTGCATTGTCACCGGGAGAATACGTAATTGATTTGACGATTAAATCAAAACATAAAATTAATCATGAAAAAGAAGATTATTTAGAATGGAACTGGTTAGAAAAATTCGAAATTTCTAAAGAAGATGCGATCCATTATAATGAAAATGCAGTTGATATTGAAGAAGAAACTAGTAGAATTTCTATTGTAACGTTAATACTCTTATTTTTAATATTACTTATTATAATATTATTGATTGTATTGATATTCTTGCTTAAGAAATTCAAAAAAAATGAAGATAAAACAACTGAATAAAAAGTAAAAAAGACTAATAACTTAACCTATGGATTTGGTTAAAGTTAAATTAGTCTTTTTTTTACCAATCAATTAAAGTAGTTTGAATATGACCACTTAAGCCTCTAGTCACTACACCATGAAGTGTACCTAAACCTTGAGTGATAACTTTGATTCGGTAACCATTAGAAAAGTTTGCGAGTTGTTCTTCAATTAGCTGATGAAATGCTATTAGTTCACTTGCACCTAAGAAACTCATGTTAAAATCAACCGACAATTCATAAACTTGTCTTTCTACAATATGAACACGCGCAATTGCATGATGTTGATGAGGAAAATGTGTATCTATTATATTGATAAATGACTGAAATTCTTCAGAAATATTAACATCATAATTATGGATGCGATTTGTTCTATCTGGCAACTCGATAAATCGTTCGTGAGCTGGTCTCCACGATGCGATATGGTTTTCACCTACATCAATAAAAGTAGTAGCTACAAAATTTCCTGGAATAACTTCACGGTAAGATCTTAAAATATAAATTCCAAAAAGTATCGAGACATCTTCTAAACCTTCTATAGTTCGAATTATAGGCAATAACCTTAGAGCAATTTCTTGACCCGCTGCTAAAGCATCCTCATCTGACATCCGATAACTCGCTTCATGACCGATACTTTGATCTACGACCCAATGATATGGGTTTATCGCAAGTCCTAAAGCAACTCCTTCTAGATTAAATCGACTTTCCAAAGCGTCTTCTTTAATTGTCACAAAGTTATGTTCGATGATAAATGTGAAGGGACGAATAGGATTTGCAGCATTGCTTTCAAAAGTTTGGTTTGAGAAAATAAGTTCTGAACCAAGCGGAGGATTTAAACCGATTATGCTCTCAAAAATTTCTACAGGTTCTTCGTTTAAAACTCTTAAAATTTGCGTTACAAAATCTGATGATAGATATTGGCCTTCTCGAATAAAAACTACATCCGAATCAAAATAATCAGTTGCAAGTCGCATTAATGAAGTCTCTAGTTGATTAATATCCGCTCTATTTCTAATTCTTCCTGCAACAAGTCCTCTCGTAGGGCTTGGAACAAATGGAAGCGAGGTTCTAAAATAAGCACCTTCGACTTCATTTGTCAGTGGTACGATAACCGTTGGATCAGCATTTTGAATTGCTTGTTCGATATTTGGAATAGGTGGTGAGAAACAACCGACTAAAAACCCTGGGATAAATAATATTACAACGATAAATTTCTTCACATAACCACTATCCATTCATTAAATTTAAAAATTCGGTCTCATTAACTATATTAATACCCAGATTTTGCGCCTTCGCAAGTTTTGAACCTGCTGATTCGCCCGCAATTAAAAAATCTGTTTTTTTACTCACACTACTAGTAACCTTTGCACCAGTAAGTTCGAGTAACTCAATTGCTTCATTTCGATTCATTTTTAAAGTACCTGTTAATACAACGGTTTTATCAGTAAAAACTGTTGATGATTGAGGCTGATTAACTACTTGGATTTCCATATTCAACCCAGAGGATTTTAAGTTTTCAATTAATTGAACATTTTCATCTTGGTTAAAATATTCCACTATACTTCTTGCGATTTTATCACCAACAACAGGAATATTTATAAAATCATCATAACTACTATTCATAATATTATCCATAGTATTGAATTGAGATGCTAGAACGCTTGCTACTTTAGCACCCACATGACGAATTCCTAGTCCGAAAAGTAATTTATTTAAAGGTTGTTTCTTACTATTTTCAATTGCAACTAATAATTTTTCGACCTTTTTATTCGCCATTCTCTCAAGAGGTAATAATTCTTCTTTTTTTAAACAGTAAATATCTGAAACATTATTTATAATAGATTCATCATATAATTGTTTTACAATTTTATCACCTAAACCGTCGATATTCATAGCGCTTCTCGATGCAAAATGAATAATAGAAGCGACAATTTTTGCTGGACATACAGGATTTATACAATAATGATCAACTTCACCTTTTGGTTGTACTAGTTCATGATTACATTTTGGGCATTCTGAAATCATTTCAAACATTTTAGATGAATTTTTGCGTAAACTCATAATTGGTCCAACAACCTCAGGAATAATCTCGCCTGCTTTTCGGACGATTACTTCATCACTAATTCGAATATCTTTATTTAGTATATAATCAGAATTGTGTAGCGTTGCTTTCGAAACCGTAGTTCCTGCAATTTTAACAGGTTTGAGTACAGCATTAGGTGTAATCATACCTGTTCTTCCAACAGTAAATATTATATCTTTTAATAAAGTTGTAACCTCTGATGCGGGGAATTTATAGGCGATAGCCCATTTAGGACTCTTAGAAGTATATCCGATAGAATCGTAGGAATCAATCTCATCTACCTTTACTACTATGCCATCAATCTCGTACTCTAAGTTATCCTTCTGTGTTTTTGAATTTTGAATATAAGTGAGAACACTTTGAATATTTTTGTGGTATGCTGACTGATTATTAACAAGAAATCCAAGTGTTTTAAGATAATCTAAGCTCGCTTTTTGCGAAGTTATTCCAAGTTCTAACGCATTGGATAACACATATACGAATAATGAAAGTTTTCGTTTGGCAACGGTTTTTGTGTCAAGTTGTCTTAAAGAACCAGCCGCAGCATTGCGAGGATTAGCAAATAATGGGAGTTTTTCAGTTTCACGAGCAAGGTTGAGCTCATCAAAAACAGACTTAGGCATAAAGACTTCGCCTCTGACCTCAATTCTTCTTCTATCATCGATTCGAAGTGGTATAGATTTAATCGTTTTTAAGTTATCTGTAATATCCTCACCTACTAATCCATCACCTCGAGTAGCGCCACGTACAAACTCGCCATTTTCATAATGCAGTGTTACTGCAAGTCCATCAATTTTAAATTCAGAATAATAAGTGATCGAGTTAGATATTTTTTTAATTTTGTTATCAAATTGAATTAAATCTTCTTCATTAAATGCATTAGAAAGAGATAACATTGGACTTATATGTGTGAACTTTTTGAAATCTTGTAAAACTTTACCACCAACACGCTGTGTTGGAGAATAATCTGTTTTAAGATGTGGATATTGAGATTCTATCTCGCTAAGTTCTTTCATAAGTGAGTCATACACAGCATCACTAACTGTTGGACTATCCAGAACGTAGTATTCATGATTATATTTATCTAAGAGCTGAGTCAATTCTAAAATCCGTTGCTCATTCATTTTTATACTTCCTTTATATTTGAAATTTTTTTTACAAGGTTTAAAACGGAAAAAAAGCCAATCTATAAAATTGGCTTGCGAGTTATATTAAAGATCTAAAATATCTTTAATTGTCGTTTTCTTTCTGTTAACTTGTTCTTGGATTGCAGTGAAAACTAGTGTTTCTAACTCTATTGCTAAATCTACTTCGTGGACTACAATATCGCCAGCATTTATAATCGTAGATGTTAAATTTAAGATACCTTCAACTCCTAAACCGATAACTGAATCAACAATCGTTTGTGATGCACTGGATGGCACAGCTAAGATAATGTATTTAACATCTTTTGCTTTGATGAAATCAATCATTTTTTCGATTTGATAAACTGGTGTATTGTTTATTGTTGGAACCGTAGGATTAATATCAAAGGCCGCAATTAATTCTGTTGGTGTATGTGAAACTTCATTTTGAAAACGCTCAGACGTAAAGAAGTTTATTAGTGCACGACCAAGATTTCCTGCTCCAACTAAAATACATTTTTGTTTATCTTCGATATTAATTACTTGTTCAAAAGCATCGAGAACGAAATCTACTTTATATCCATAACCTTGACGTCCGAGCTCTCCTAAGTAAGAAAAATCTTTTCTAATTGTTGCTGGTTCAATTCCCATAATGCCGCTAAGTTCTTTGGATTGAATTTTAATAACGTTTGCTTGTTTTAAATCCAAGAAGCAGCGATGATAAAGTGCTAATCTCTTTAATGTTGATTTTGGTATTCGTTGCATAAAATAATTCCACCTTTCGTGATATTTACATTATATCACATTACGAGATATTTTTCAAATGATTTCTCTAATATTTATGTTTTTTTTCACAAATGATAAAACTAAGTTAGTAAAATCATTCAGCCAAATCCTTTTCTTCCAAGTAGAGAATGTCCTCTCTAAATATTGTTGTATTACGTTTATGAGTTAATCCTTCGATGTGGGAACTTAGTATTAAACCAAGCATTATCATACTCGCAAGAATTGAACTTCCTCCATGACTAACAAACGGCAGTGTAACCCCAGTTATTGGAATCAAACCGAGTATCATTCCCATATTCCAAAATTGCTGTGTCATGAGTGAAGCAAAAATTCCTACACAAACATGACTATTATAATGATCTCGATTAAGTACTGCAATATTAAGAACAGAAAAATTAAACAATAAGCTAACTACAACAACAATTACAGAACCAATTAAACCAAAATCCATTCCAATTGCTGCGAAAATAAAGTCGGTATGCGCTTCTGGGAAAAATACAGCCGCACTTTGAAATCCGTGACCAAATAACCCTCCAGTACCCATCGCTGTTAAACCTTGTGAGAGGTGACGACCAACATCGCCACTGCCAAAAGGATCTTGCCAACCATGAATACGATTAAATTGATGTGGTGAGAAAATGTTTCGATCAAAAATCACAATATTTGTTAAAAAGTCGGGATTGTAAACCACTAAGTTTACGAATGTTATTGCAACAACACCAGCAAGACCCGCTACTAGAAGAATGTAAGTCCATTTTATACCTGCTGTTACAAGCATAAATGCTGCTGTGAGAAGAATTAGAATACTAATTCCAGAATCAGGTTGAATCCAAATAAATGCTATAGCAGGTAGTAAAACAACGATAGATTTCATAATCAACCAAAAATCTGATTTAAAAGTTCGTGACTCATGAAGAATTTTTTCGTTATGTTTTTGGATAATATCAGCAACAATTAAGATAAGTACAATTCTCATAAATTCAGATGGTTGCACTTGAAATCCTGGTAAGTTTATCCATCTGGTCGCATTATTAATACAGGGAATTGTAGTTCCAGGAGGGGAAGGACAGACGGCATTTTGACCACCAATGAAAATAACTCCTAATAACAATAAACAAATTCCGTATAAAAACCATCGGATATATCTAATGTACTTGATTTCAAAAAACAAAACTGCAATAGTAGCAACTGCACCTACACTGAAAAAAATTATTTGTCGTCTTACAAATGCTTGACCGGGATATTGCATATGCGCCAGAGGTGTGGCTGTTGCGATGGCAATTAAACTTATAGCAACGAAAAAAATAAAATATATCAGTACTGGTGTATAAAAAATTGAAGTAAACGATTTAATCTTATCTTTCATTGTATATACCTCGTAGTTTTTAACATCCTGTAGTATTATACCACAAATTTTGTAAAAATATAGTATTTATTTTAAAAATTAGGTATAATAAAATGAAACTTTTTTGTCAAGAATTGTCTACTCTTGTAGAATGTGTTTGGTGAGGTGTAAAATATGTTATCTAAAGAAACGGAAACCTATGTGGTTGTAATAACTGCACAACCATTGAAAAATAAACGTTATAAAATCGAATTTTCAGATGCCGAAGGAAATATTACAGAAAAAATTGTCCATGAAGAAACATTGCTTAATTACAGATTAGTTGTCGGGAAGGAACTGGATAGGCGTTCGTTTTCTGCTTTAATCCAAAATAATGAAGTTCACGAAGCTTATGCTTATTGTATAAATATCCTATCAAAAAAGATGTTTACTATAAAAGAAATCGACCAAAAGCTTTATGAAAGAAAATATGAATTGTTTGTTCGTGAGGATGTAATATTAAAACTTGAAGAAATGGGTTTACTTAATGATGAATTTTATGCAGAAATTTATATTGAAAATCAAGTGGCGATGAAAAATAAGTCCAAACAACGGATTTTAGTCGATCTTTATAAAAAGGGAATTTCAAGTGATATAACAAATAAATTTGTAAATAAGTTTGATAGTGTTAGCGAA
>JGI24703J35330_11748214_pt1 | contig 12109 bp, 10 predicted proteins | sample TergutNt197P1_FD_35330 | JGI IMG/M metagenome (IMG submission 35330) | reverse complement strand
TCAAAGCCGTGCTTCGCAAAATTAGATAACTCGTATTGTTCGTATCCCGCTTCTGCCAGAATTTTTCGTGCCATATGGTACATTTCGCGGTCGATTGTATCGCCGGGCAAAACTATTTTGCCACTTTCTATTTGTTCCCACAATGGCGTGTTTTCCGCAGGAGTCAGGCTATATGCCGAAATATGCTCCGGCGAGAGTTCAATGATTTCTTCCAAAGTTTCGCGCCACTTAGTTTGCGTTTGACTTGGCAAGCCAAACATCAAATCCACACTAATATTTTTAAAACCCGCATCTCGTGCCGAATGAAAATTTTCTTTAAAATCCTGCACCGAATGTATCCTACCCAGCGTTTTCAACAAATCCGAATGGGTAGTCTGCAATCCAATACTCAGACGATTAACGCCACGCGCATTTAATTCTGCAAGATACTTCGCGTCAATTGTACCGGGATTAGCCTCCACAGTAATTTCCGCATCATGCGCAAGCGGCAATTGCGAAATCTCGTGCAAAATTTTGCACAATAAAAAAGAAGGTAACGCCGTAGGCGTACCTCCCCCAATATAAACAGTATCGATTTTATTTATTTGTAAATTTTCTAATTCGGCAACCACCTCGTGAGTATAACTCTCAAAAGCAGAATGCTCTTTAGCTTCATATGAAAAAAAATCGCAATAAAAGCATTTCCTTAAACAAAAAGGTACGTGAATGTAAATCCCGGCGTTCAATTTATGAAGCCCTGGAATAGTTGAAAGATGTGCCTTCGTTTTGAAGACTGTCTAAAACAAGGGCTTCATTTCTTATTGAGAAAGACCACATTTCGCCGCGAACGCCCATCTCTTCATTGGGAGAATAGATATGCAGGCGCGAATCTATTACAAACCACGTAATATATTCGGGCGAAACAGGAAAGCCGCGAGTGCCGCTTCCGTCGGGGTTAAATGTGTACAGGAAATCCGAATTATCGTCCCAGTGCCATGCGCCCAGTAGATTTTCGGGATGTTCGTGTTCGGCGGCAAAAACATAGCTGTAAACGCGGTCAGAATTTTGGCGACTATCTATTGTAAGAACGCCGTCTTCTACAGAGAAGTTCCAACGTTCTTCGCGAATCTCTCCGCGAATGCCGCGAGGGTGGTCGCGGTTAATATTCAGGCGGCTGCCTGTTGTTGTCCAAACGAAGGTTTCCATGTTTTCGGGAAAGCCGCGCTCCCCTGTGCCGTCCTCGTTAAATGTCTGAATATACGCGCCGTCGCCGTCCCAATACCATGTGCCGATAAGGTATTCGTAATTTTCCTCACCGCACGCTGTTAGTGAGAAAATTATTAATATCAAAGCCAAAAACTTTTTCATAAAATTTCATCCCCATCCCCTCTAGTAGTTGACTAATTATACAAAAGAACCTAAATGTATTGCAAGCACTTTTAAAAATCGGGTTTTATTTTGAAGCTTGCGTACTCGTCCTGCCGGTGGTAAAATATGGCACAGTTGGGAAAGGAAAATTTACATGTCTGGTATTCTTTTTGTTTGTACGGGAAACACCTGTCGTTCGCCGATGGCGGCGGCACTTGCCGCGGCGATGTTCGAGCGGGAGGGGATTAAAATTGCGGTAAGCTCTGCGGGGGTTAGCGCGTATGACGGCTCTTCTGCAAGCAAGAATGCGGTTCTTGCCATGGAGCATGAGAAAATTGATATTTCCGGGCATAAGTCGCGGGTCGCGCTGAGTGAGCTACTGGAGACTTCCGCACTTATTCTTACTATGACGCGGGCGCATCTTTCATATGTAAAAGCTTCTTGCCCCGCTGCCAAGGCATTTACGCTTGGGGAGTATGCGGAGAGTCTTATGGATATCGCCGACCCATTTGGCGGGAATTTGGAAGAGTATAGAACTTGCGCCGAGCAGATTAAAAAATTGCTGGAAGCATGTGTAGATAGAATCAAAGGTGAGTTTAATGGATGAGCTTATAAAGAAGCAATTGCACATAAACACGCATCCGCTGGTACGAAGCAAGATGACTATGCTTAGAAGCATTGAAACCGGGAATAAGGAATTTCGCGAACTTGTAGAAGAAATTGCGGCATTTCTTTCGTATGAGGCTACGCAAAATGTTTCGCTGGCAGAGAAAACTGTCGAAACCCCTGTGGGCAAGGCGAACGGCTGGGCTTGCGAGCAAAAGTTTGGGCTTGTGCCTATTTTAAGGGCAGGGCTTGGCATGGTGACAGGGATTTCTAATTTATTGCCAACGGCAAAAATTGGGCATATCGGCATTTACAGAAACCCCGAAACGTTAAAACCTGTGGAGTATTATTGCAAATTGCCCCCTGAAATTGACGAGCGCGAAATTCTTCTGCTTGACCCTATGCTTGCAACAGGGCGCACAGCGGAGGCAAGCATTCGCTATCTAAAAGAAGCCGGCGCGAAAAAAATTAAATTACTGTGTCTTGTAGCGGTACGCGAAGGCGTTGAAGAAATTTTAAAAAATCATCAGGACGTAGAAATTTACACCGCCGCATATGATTCAGAGTTAAACGAAGATGGCTATATAATTCCGGGGCTTGGCGATGCCGGCGACAGATTATTCGGAACACGGTAATACGAAAATGATGTACACGCACAACAAACAGACCTCCTTCATAGATTATTAGATAATGTGAAGGAGGCAGATGTATATATGGACATTACTGCATTTCAATTTCCATACAAAACATCGGTGGTTAGTCGAAAACAATTTGACGACCACATGACGCTGTACGAAGGATACATAAAAATGGCAAACCTTACAGACAAGACTCTGGCAACCCAGCCGGAATACGATACGGCGAATGCATCGGGTGGTCATTATCGCGGCTGGAAAAAGACCGAGACATACACAATCAACGGAATAATTTTGCATGAGCTGTATTTTCAAAATTTGGGGAGCGAAACTACTTCGCCGGGAAAAAAAATGCAGAGCCTTACAAACAAATTCTATGGCGGCTTTGACAAGTGGAAGGAAGATTTTACTGCTTGCGCAACATCTGCCAGAGGATGGTGCATTCTCGCCTACGAACAGCGCACTGCTTCCTGCCGAAATATTTTGCTGGACTTTCACGATGTCGGCCAAATTGCCACGGCATTCCCTTTGCTAATCTTGGATATGTATGAACACGCGTATTTTTTAGACTACGGAACAGATAAAGCTTCCTATATAACGCGATTCCTCGAAAATGTTCCATGGGACATTGTTGAAAAACGCGCAAACCTGCTTGCATTTTAAGCTATTGAACGGCGGACAGGTGCCGTGGTGTAGAGCGCGCAGGAAGAAGCCCCCTGATGTTAAACTACAAAAGGGGACTTCTTCTTGCAACTCTGTGCAAGAGTATTGAAATGCACACTAGAGTATTAGAATGCTTGACGCGAGCTTTGTGATATGCTAAAATATTCTTGATGGCAAAAGTAGGAAAATTAAACCGAACGGAGTTGAAAGCATGTCGCAACTTGCAGTGAGCATGATAAAAAAAAAGGATGAACATCCGTCACATCCCATTAATGCTATGGTAAGTGGGATATGTGTTTGTTTTGCTGTGCATATAGGGGCAAGCCTACCTTATTCGGATAAAATAACTGCAGGGTTGTTAAGTGATACTGCAAAACACCATATACGCAAAAATGGTTTACCTAAGCAACTAACCACTGCGTTTGATTATTTATGTGCATATATCCTTGATGATGAACTCATTCGAGGGTTTTATCGTATGGTTGAGTCCGAAGGCAAATATTCTGATTTACCTGAAACAATGGAATTCATAATACAAAATGAACTTTCAGACCCCCTGTACTTTGGAATAGAGACACCTCAACAGATTATTGCACTGTGTATAAATCTTGCGCAACCCATAAACGGTTTGCTTTACGACGGAACTTCAGGGCTTGGTTCGGTTATCATTGCGGCACATAGATGCGCAAAAAAAAATTGCGGAAATTTGTCCATATACACGCAGGAGGTCAACCCGTTGCTTCATGCACTGTCTGTTATGCGTGCCTATGTTCACGGACTATCGGTTGATTCCATGTACTGCGCGGACACATTAATAAATCCGATGGTGGGGCAAAACAATTTAGAGCCTCAGAAATTTGACGTTTCTGTCATGCTTCCTCCTGCGGGGATGTCGTGGAAAGATTTTGCATGGGAAATACGAAATAACTTGTATCATAATTTCCCCTTTGGCCTTCCGCCTACATCAAGCGCGGATTGGCTGTTTGCACAGCATCAATACAATGTGCTTACAGAAGGTGGGGTTGGCGTTATTGTGTTTCCCGCAGGTGCTTTATTCAACGCGGCAACAGGCCATATACGCAAATCCGTTATAAATGCCGGAATTATAGAATGCATTATTGCTCTTCCTTCGGGGATGTTGCGAATTACAAATGTTCCAATATGTATTATGGTTATACGCAAAACTAGGGATGCATATTCTCAGGTGTTTATGGTTCAAGCGGAAGCGTTATTTCCAAATTCGCAACATTCACGGAAAAAAGGTGCAGCAATGCTTGATGAAGATATATCTCGCCGCATTTGCGAGCTATTCAAAAGCAGACGAGAAACAGAAGGAGTAAGTAGGTTTGTAAGTGCCGAAGAACTTGCGGCTAACGATTGGGTGCTTCTTCCCAGTCGCTATGTGCTTAGCGAAACGGTGGAAACCGAATATGGGAAACTTGCAATAAACTATCCGAACAAAAGTAATTGGATACCCCTTCGCGAGACAGGTGAATTTTACAGGGGTTTAAATATCGCGCCTTCTGCCACTCCTTGCCCGGATGGCGAGTATAGCGTTGTAAATATCTCAGATGTGCAAAATGGACAAGTTATGCCTGAACAGCTAACCCGCTACAACTTTGCAACAAGGGTAAATGTTAATAAATATGCGATACGGCCGAGCGATTTGCTCGTTTCTTGCAAAGGGCCTATTGTAAAAACTTGTGTAGTACCCTCCCACGATGCAACCGCGCTACTTTCAATAGGCTTCATTGGTATCCGCGTAAATAAAGAAAAATTCAACCCGCTGTTTATTAAATACTACCTGGAAAGCCCCGCAGGGCAGGCGTTCCTTAAAAACAAGCAAGTTGGGACATCCATCATAACTTTGGCTATGCGAGACTTAGAAGAGATACTTTTGCCTAATTTAACATTGGAAGAGCAGAATAAGTATGTAAGCGAATTGTTTGAGGCAGAAAGAGAAATTCAAGTGAATATAGAAAAACTGAATGCCGCGTTAAAAGAATCGAAATGGAGTTTTTACCAAAAAATCGGGCTTGGGGAAGTAATGAAACCGGAAGTGTAGCAGGGGTGAACATATGATGGAATTTGGGAAAGAATTTATAGACGTTAGCGGCCAAGCAGCTATTGATAGACTAATACATGAAAAATGCGGCCATGTAAAAAGCGCGTTCTATCGCGAAGGAATAGGACATATTGATTTGCTGTGGGGAAATGATAAATATGGACTGCAGAAAATAATAAAGCGTAGAAATAGCGAGGGGTTCGATGGTGAAAGCTTCTTATCTGAAATTAATAATGTTATTAGAAATGGTAGGGTTAAGTTACAAAAAAATGGGCGATTTTTACTTTCACAAGGCGATAAAAGAGTTGTAATTTCTCCGCACTTTGACAACCAGAGCAAGATGTTCGTTTTTACTGCATTTGAAATCTATTAACACAAAAACGAACGCGCTGTCGAAGGCATTTGTACCGTTCCGACAATTAAGACAGGCGGGATTGATTCTCCTGTCGCGCATTCGTTCATGTTCCTATTATATCACGATAGACGAAAAAGTATACTGTTAATTCTGCCGCAAGACACTCTGCATCAGGAGGACTCAATTAAACTTGAATTTGAGAATTTGCAAAGCGTCTGCGGCACTGCTGTTTCCGATATAAGCGATATACGCAATATCTTCTTCTACAAAACAATCTTTACCCTCGTCGAAATACGCCATATCTTTTTTGGAGACAGATAAGCATATGGATTTTTCTTCGCCGGGCATTAAACTTAATTTTCCAAAATCTTTCAAGACCTTAATTGGACGGTCTACCTTGCTGCCTTCGCAGCCTACATAAAGCTGCATGACTTCCGCGCCTTTAACAGTGCCGGTATTTTTAACTGACACGTTGAATTTTGCGGTGTCATCAAACACGTCAACAGAAGCTGTGCCTATTTTAAAAGTTGTGTAAGACAAGCCATAGCCGAATGGATATAGAACAGGAAGTTTTTCTCGTTCCATTTTGCAATAGCCATGGTAGTATTCATAATCGGCTTTGGTGCAATCTGCTTCAAAGTGGGGATAGCTGTTTTCATCCATTGTTACGGTATATGGTAATTTTCCGCCGGGGCAAACATCGCCAAACAATATGTCGGCAAGTGCATTTCCGCCTTCCATGCCACTGTAAAACGAGAAAATTACAGCAGGTACATCGTTGACCCACTCGTCAATCAATATGGCACTGCTTCCGATGATGGAAACAACTGTGTTTGGGTTTACACCTTTCAGCCCGGTAATCAAATCGATATCTCTCTTGTGCAAGCGCATGGAAGCTCTGTCTCCACCTGCTCCTGCCCCGGAACCTTTTACTTCGGTTCTGTCGGCAAGATATTCGCCTTCATCGCTGTGAATGTATCCGGCTATTATTACAACGGCATCCGCGTCGGCGGCTAATTCTTTTGCTTGCTGAAGGTTTGAACCATCATTGTAAAAAATTTGTGCTGTCGGCATTTTTTTCATTAGACCACGGAATGGTGTTACTGTGTAAAATGGATGAACCTTGCTGGAGCCGTGGTCGCCAATATTTTCTGTATCGCCAAGCACGCCAAGCACAAGAATTTTTTCTGTTTTTTCTTTAGAAAAAGGAAGAACTTTTTTATCGTTTTTCAAAAGAACCATGGATTCCTGCGCCGCTTTTTTCGCTACGGCAATATGCTCAGGGCAAGCGATTAAATCGGTTGTGTATTCGATGGGGTCTTTTCTTGTTTCAAAATATAAGACTGTTTTAAGGATGCAAGAAACAGACTCATCGATATCAGCAATATCAATTTTTCCTTCTTTAACTGCCTTGGGTAGTTCGTTAACATAGTGGCTTATGCAAGGCATATCTATATCCATACCGCTTTTTACAGCTTTAACGGCATCTTTTACGCCCCACAGGAAATCTGAAAGTGTAAAGCCTTCAAACCCCCATTTGCCTCTTAAAATATCTTTTAGTAAAAATTTGCTTTCGCAAGCTTGGTCGCCGTAAACAAGGTTATACGCACCCATTACAGATGCCGCGCCTTCGTCTATGCAACGCTTGAAATGTGGCAAATAAATCTCGTGCAATGTTCTTTTATCTGCATGAACGTCTACTTTGAAGCGAGAGTTTTCGATACTGTTCATTGCATAGTGCTTTACACATGCCATAACATTTTGGCTCTGCACACCTCTGGTTAATGCCGCACCCATTTCTCCCAAGTGATATTGGTCTTCGCCATATGTTTCTTGTGCGCGTCCCCATCTTGGATTGCGTGGCAAGTTTATGCATACGCCGCCAAAATAATTGCCCCCTAAAGCTCTGATTTCCGCTCCAATTACTTTGCCGATTTCTTCTTCTAAATCACGGTCGAAGGAAGCTCCTCTTGCCATAGAAACCGGAAAACATGTTCCGGAGCCTGATACCGCGCCTCTGGGTCCGTCCACAAAACGTACGTTAGGAACCCCCAGCCTGTCCACTGCCAAAGTGGGATACGGCGTTACATTGTAATGCTCGGTAACAAATAAATCGTCCAGAAGTTTTTGCTCCGTTACCTGCCCGGACATTATTCCAACTTTTTCTTCTAAGGTAAGCACTCCAAGCAATTCTTTAACAAAATTGCTAATTGTTTCTTTGCTACAGTTTTCTGTTAGCTTTGTGTTTACGACTGCTGTTCTCATTTACATCTCTCCTCGCCGATTTTTTATTTTTGTTTTTTATACTTGCGCATATCGATGACAACGGCTACAAGTATAATCAAGCCTTTAACAATAAACTGGTAATACATATTCACACCAATAAACGAAAGCCCGTAGTTTATCACTGTGAATATAAGGACACCAACTACAACTCCCCCTACTTTTCCTACGCCGCCGGCAAGTGATACCCCCCCTACAACACATGCCGCAATCGCATCGAGTTCGTGTCCATTACCTGTATTGTTAGATGCACTGCCTATACGCGCTACCTCCAGCGTAGCGGCGAAAGCGTACATCATACTTGCAATCACATATACCCAGATTATCATTGATGTAACATTAACCCCTGATACCTTTGCGGCTTCCGGGTTTCCGCCAATTGCATACATATATTTTCCAAACTTTGTTTTATTCCAAAGAAGCCATATGATAACGGCAACTACCGCGGCTATCATAATAAGATAAGGCACTCTTAAACTGCCGACCATTAAAGAGCCTGTAGCTATTGCCGTAAATTCTCTGGAAATTCCACCGATAGGCATAGCACCATAGGGTGGGCGGTCGAAATACAGTGAAGTTACACCAAATAAAAGTAATGACATAGCAAGCGTAGCAATAAAAGGCGGAACTTTAAAAACAGAGCAAGATATACCCGAAATAGCACCAAATGCACCGCAAATCACCATTACAAGCAAAATCGGAACAAAAACCGGAAGCTCCGGCAAATTGGGATGCATCCTGAAAGGAAAATCTGCCGCCTGTAACAATGACGCAGACACAACTGCCGCAAGACCAATCATTCGCCCTGCCGCAAGGTCTACCCCCCGAATAATTAGAACCATAGCGGCTCCTAAAGCAATGATTATGCGCGTTGCCGATTGTGCGGCGATATTAGTGAAATTTGACAGTGATAAAAATTGCGGCTCTACTACAATAATTAAAAGTATCAGCACAAGTAAAACGAAGTACATAGCCTTGTCTATAATAAATTCTTTGATGTCGAAATTATTAAGGTTTAACTTTGCGCTTAAAACAGGCATGATAACCCTCCCTCGGTTATAGATATTTTACAGCAGCTTCCATAATTTCTACTTGTGACACATTTTTTGCATCAAAAATTCCGGATTGGCGGCCATTGCTCATAGTTATTATTCTGTCGCAAATACCAAAAAGCTCTGGCATTTCGGAACTTACTATGATAACGCCTCTGTTTTCTGCCGCTAAGCGATTAATAAGTTGATATATTTCATATTTCGCGCCTATATCAATGCCGCGTGTAGGCTCGTCCAAAAGTAGCACCTTTGGCTTGGTCAAAAGCCAACGACCAAAAATTACTTTTTGCTGATTACCACCTGAGAGATTCCCTATAGGAGTTTGCCCTTTTGGGGTTTTTACATTCATTGCGCTAATCATTTCATTTACATCTTTAGAAATTAATTTATCATTAAGGAAAAACGATTTTACATAGGATTTTATATTAGAAATAATAAGGTTAAACGATACGCTGAGGTTTAAAAAAGCACCGTCGTGTCTGCGTTCTTCCGTAACCATAGCGAAACCGTTTTTCATAGCATTAAGAGGGGAATTATTATCAATTTCTTTTCCCTCAAGTATTATTTTGCCCTCTTTTTTTTGTCTCATGCCAAAAAGGGTTTCCAATACCTCTGTCCGCTTGGCACCTACCAAACCTGCTATGCCCAGAATTTCATTTTCGTGCAGTTCAAAGTCCACATCGTTAAATTCAGATGAAGCAAAATTTTTAACTTCCAATAAAACTTTACCGGGGGCAACAGTCTTTTTTGGATATCTTTCCGTTAAATCTCTGCCTACCATAAGTTTTATTATTTCGTCGATAGTTATTTCGGTTATGCTTTTTGTGGTAATCCATTTTCCGTCACGCATAACCGTAACATCTTCCGAGATTTTAAAAATTTCTTCCATTTTGTGTGATATATAAATTATGCTTGTATTATTTGCTTTTAATTTTTTTATAATTTCAAATAAATGGTCTACTTCTTTATCTGTTAATGAAGACGTAGGCTCGTCCATAACTATAATTTTTGCGTCATATGATACCGCTTTTGCAATTTCTATCATTTGCTTTTGTGATACAGATAAAGTGCCGACCTCGCTTCGCGGGTCTATATTGATATTTAAACGTTTGAATATTTCCAAAGTATCTTGATACATTTTTTTATCATCGACAAATCCCATTTTAAGCGGGTATCTGCCCAGCCACATATTTTCCATTACGGTTTGCCTCGGAACTTGGTTTAGTTCCTGATGCACCATGGAAACATGTTTTAAAAGTGCCTCAGAAGGGTTTGCAAAGCTTACGGTTTCGTCTTCCAAGACAATCTCACCTGAGTCGGGAGAGTATATGCCAAACAGGCATTTCATTAGTGTAGATTTTCCCGCTCCGTTTTCGCCGATTAGCGAATGAAGCGTACCCCTGCGCACGCGAAGGTTCATATTATCCAGTGCCTGAACGCCGGGAAATTTTTTAGAAATAGAGGTCATTTGCAATGTATAAATTCCGCTGACTGCATTTTCCATAGCCATCACCCCTAGCTTTTGTGTTATTAAATTTTATCAAACAGATAGCATATATCAACGCTCAAACTTTAGATTTAGGGCTGTTATCTTTGGATGTTTTGTTTTCGTCCGGAAGTTTTCCGTTTTGGATAAAATAGGTATCCCCCGTAATTAATTCAATTTCTGATACACTCGATGTAATAATTAAAACCGCTATGCCTCGGCTCGCCAATAAGCGAATCATTTGCCCGGTTACCTCTCTGGTTTGAACATCTACAGCAGAAAAAGGCCTCATGCATACCACAAGACCGGGCGCGTACAGATACCACTTGCAATAAACTATTTTTTGCAATTCTACTAAGGATAATTGTGCCAACGGCTTGTATATATTTTCTGTTCCGATTATATTCCCGACAGTAGCTATGATACTTTTTCGGTATTTGGGTTTTGCCCATATACCTACAACTTTTTTTGATAAAGACAGGCAGAGATTATCCAAAACACTCATTTCATAAATCAGCATACTGCTAAAAGGGTTTTCTTCAATAAATCCAATCCCCTTGGGTAAAAATAAATTCCCGCGATTTGTTTTAATTTCACCTTTTAATAAATCTACGATGTGATTGCAACTTGTATAATCTAAAAATAGTTTTACAATTTCTCCTTGACGCACTTTTAGGCTGACATTATCTAAAAAATCTGTGCATACTCTATCAAACTCCAGCACTACCTTGCCTTCTTTAGGAGATGTAAAATTTTCTGAATGCATATTTTCTGAATGCATATCTTCTGAAATGATATTTTCAGAAATCATAGAATAAATTTTTTGCTTGCTAAGTTCTTCTGATTTAAAGATTCCTACGGTTTTTCCGTTTTTTACTATAGAAAGAGTGTCGGTATATCTAAAAAGAATGCCCTCGTAAGTTTCAAAAAACACGTAAGACATGCCCTGTTTTTTCAAATCAGAAATTAAATGCATTACGTTTTCTATTTCATTTCTGTTTAACAAGGAGGTCATATCTTTTAAAAGGACAATCGTCTTTTCTGACACATAAGCTTTGATGAGTGCAACAATGATTTTTTGATACGGAGAAAGTTTTATTATAAGCTGTTTAACAGGCAGTTTTATATTAAATTTATCAAAAATCAATTGTGTTTTTTTCTCGCATTTTTTACTGCTTATAAAAAACCCCATTTTTTTGCTTCCGACTACACAAATGTTTTCAGCGATTGTCATATGCTCAATTAAATGGCCTGCGCCTTCTATAACTTCACAATTTTTTTTATATATTGTCTGCGCTTGGACGGCGGTTACTCGTGTTTCATTGTGATAAATTCTGCCATCGCTAAATTTTTCTTTGCCGCTTAATATGTCAAAAAGGGATTGACACTCTTGTGTGTTATTGAAAATTATGCCTATCGTTTCCGAGCGATATGCGGATATATAAATACTCTTCAAGAGTTTGCCATCCGAAGCGTTTTGGATACGTATAATATCTTCATTCATTGTTGTTCACCAATAATTAAGGAATTGTCCGAAAATAAGTTGACGATTTAGGCGCAGGATTTTTGCGCAAAAGCAAGGAAGCAAAAACCGCGCGCACCCGGAGGTGCGTAAGG